>OGEC01001317.1_pt1 | contig 12822 bp, 10 predicted proteins | sample 1570551 | NCBI WGS metagenome assembly OGEC01 (sample SAMEA2582127, study PRJEB24529) | metagenome | biome: Human gut stool | place: China | collected 2011 | reverse complement strand
TATCGCATGCTCCGGGAGTTCGTGGATTTTGCCAATGTATTTCACTAACTCTCAAGTTAATTCATAATTGCTTGCATCCTGCATATACATATAACACCAATGGCAGGAGGTATTTTTATGGACTATGCAGTGAATACATACGATCTGTATCGGGATATACAACAAAGGACGGGAGGGGAAATCTACATAGGGGTACTGGGACCGGTGAGGACCGGAAAGTCTACATTTATCAAGCGCTTTATGGATGAAATGGTGCTGCCCTATATGGAGGATGAACATGCCAGAATGCGGGCGCAGGATGAACTGCCTCAGAGCGCGGGAGGTAAGACCATTACCACTACGGAGCCAAAGTTTATTCCCAACGAAGCGGCAAAGGTGCGACTGAATGATGATATTGAAGTATCGGTACGGCTGATCGACTGTGTGGGATATATGATCGACGGTGCGGCGGGACACATGGAAGAAGATGCGGAGCGCATGGTGAAGACTCCCTGGTCGGAGGAAGAGATTCCGTTTACCCAGGCGGCAGAGATCGGCACGGATAAAGTCATGCGGGATCATTCCACCATCGGTCTTGGGATCACTACGGACGGCAGTATCGGGGAACTTCCCAGAAGCAATTATCTGGGAGCGGAAGAGAAGACAATCCTGGCGCTGAAAAAGTCCGGAAAACCCTTCCTTGTGCTGGTGAACAGCCAGAAACCTTATTCCGAGGAGACCAGACAGGTAGCGGAGGAAATCGGGAAGAAATACGATGTGGCCGTGATGCCGGTGAACTGCGAGCAACTGAAAAAGGAAGATATTAATCGCCTTCTGGAAAAAATCCTGTATGAATTTCCTCTGACAGCAGTGGAATTTTATTTCCCGAAATGGATGGATATGCTTCCGGTGGATCATGCGGTAAAACAGGACCTGTTAAGACAGATCCGGGAATTGATGAACAGCTATGACCGGATTCGGGATGTGGCGGGACACCCTGTGGAATTGCAGGGAGATTATATTCAAAGCTGCAAGATGGAGCCGGTGCAGTTGTGGAACGGTATTGTTCCGGTACAGGTAGGAATCGACGATAGGTATTATTACGAAATGCTTTCCGGAATGTTGGGAGAGAACGTAGAGGATGAATACCAACTGTTGAATAAACTAAAAGAGTTGGCAGAAATGAAAAAGGAATATACGAAGGTGCAGGATGCATTGTCCATGGTGAAGATCAAAGGCTACGGCGTTGTGACTCCGGACAGAGAAGACATTGCACTGGAGAAACCGGAATTGATCCGCCATGGCAACAAGTTTGGTGTCAAAATCAAGGCCAGCAGCCCCTCCATACATATGATCCGCGCAAATATCGAGACAGAGATCGCTCCCATCGTGGGCACAGAACAGCAGGCTCAGGATCTGATCCATTTTATCGATCAGGCGGAGGCGGAGCACGGTATCTGGGAGACTAATATCTTCGGCAAGACTGTGGAACAGCTGGTGGATGACGGCATCACCACGAAAGTTGCTTCCATCGGAGAAGAGAGCCAGCTGAAACTCCAGGATACCATGCAGAAGATCGTCAACGACAGCAACGGTGGCATGGTTTGTATTATTATATGATTCCATAACCCACCCATGGAAAGTCTGCAAGACTGCCTGCAGGCAAAACAGACTTTCTATGAGGGGAGTAAACACACATGAGCAGGGGAGGACGATAGTCCGAAATGCGAATGTGGGTTACAATTTCGAGAGTGCGAAGCACGGAGAAATTGTATGGGATGTTAGCTTTCCATTGCTTTTTTCCCGTGCATTTTGTATAATACCTTTGTTGACTTTGCTTTATTTTTCTGAAAAACAGGAAGAATATTTGCTAAATTGCATGAAAATACGGCTAAACGGAGGATATAGATGAATCAGGTATATGCAAAATTACAGAACTGTTATGAGTGTGTGAGAAAAAAGACGGATTTTGTACCTAAGGTGGCGATCGTTTTGGGATCGGGCCTGGGCGATTATGCGGAACAGATCCGTGTGGTGACAGAGATCCCTTATGCGGAGATCGAGGGATTTCCTGTTTCCACCGTACCGGGGCATGCCGGTAAATTTATCTTCGGTTATCTCGATGAGATTCCTGTGGTGTGCATGAAGGGAAGAGTACATTACTACGAAGGTTATGATGTGACGGATGTGGTACTGCCCACCAGACTGATGAAACTGTTAGGCGCTGAGATTCTGTTTCTGACCAATGCGGCAGGCGGTGTGAATACTTCTTTCCATGCCGGTGACCTGATGCTGATCAGAGATCATATTTCCGTGTTTGCCCCCAATCCTCTGATCGGTGCCAATATGGATGAACTGGGACTGCGTTTCCCGGATATGAGCCATGTGTATGACAAGGACTTACAGCAGATCATCCGTGAGACCGCGAAGGAGAACGGTATCTATTTACAGGAGGGTATTTATACCCAGCTGACCGGCCCGTCCTTCGAATCTCCGGCAGAGATCCGTATGCTCCGGACACTTGGCTGTGACGCGGTAGGCATGAGCACAGTGGTGGAAGCAATTGCTGCCAACCACATGGGAATGCGGATCTGTGGCATCTCCTGTATCAGTAATCTGGCGGCGGGAATGACAGATCAGCCTCTGAATCATGAGGAAGTACAGGAAGCTGCGGATATGGCAGCTCCCAGATTCAAGAAGCTGGTAACGGAATCTGTGAAGAAATTTGTATAGACACAGAGAAAAAGGAGATGCGGATGATCCAGGAGACAGAAGAAAAGGCATTGGTCAGCCAGGCATTGGAAGCCAGAAAACTGGCATATGCTCCTTATTCCGGTTATACGGTGGGAGCGGCACTACTGACTGCGGATGGACACAGATACCTTGGCGGTAATATTGAAAACGCTTCTTACGGAGCTACGAACTGTGCGGAGCGTACCGCCTTTTTCAAGGCGGTCAGCGAGGGAGAACGGGAATTTACAGCCATTGCCATTGCCGGAGGAATATCCGGAGAGGCACCGGTGGAATATGCGTATCCATGCGGTATCTGCAGACAGGTGATGCAGGAATTTTGCAGGGATGATTTTGTGATCTACGTGGTAAATAGTGAACAGGATTATCAACGCTATACCTTAAAAGAATTACTTCCCTTTGGATTTGGAGGAGATGCAATCAGATGAATATCAGATTATATAATGCACGAATTCTCACCATGGAACCCGGCAGAGAAGTCTTCTATGGTGAAGTATGGGTAAAAAACGACAAGATCGCCTATGTGGCGGAACAGAAAGAACTTGCAGAGGAATGGGACAAATCCCAGTTCCCCAGAATTGCGTGGGATATCGAACTGGATTGCAAGGGAAACCTTCTGATGCCCGGATTTAAAAATGCACATACCCATTCCGGTATGACTTTCCTGCGCTCCATGGCAGATGACCTGCCTCTGGATCAGTGGCTGAACAAGCAGGTATTTCCTCTGGAAGCAAAACTGACCGGTGAGGACATCTATGAACTGACCAGACTGGCAGTGCTGGAATACTTGACCTCAGGAGTGACTTCCATTTTCGATATGTACCTGACACCGGATACTATTGCTGAGGCCTGTCTGGACACCGGAATGCGTTGTGTACTGGTATCCGGACTGAACAATTTCAGCTCTTCTCCAAAACAGGTAGAAGAGGAGTTTTTAAAATGGAATAAGAAGAATTCCCTGATCAGTTACCAGCTGGGATTTCATGCGGAATATACCTGTTCCAAGGAACTGCTCTGGAAAGTGTCGGAAATGGCACATCATTACCGGACACCGGTATATGCCCATATCTCCGAGACGGAGAAGGAAGTGGAAGAGTGTAAGGCTCGCTACGGAATGACACCGCCCATGTTCTTAGACTCTCTGGGAATGTTTGATTTTGGCGGAGGAGGTTTCCACTGCGTTCATGTGACGGAACAGGATATGGATGTCTTCCGCAGACATCGGATGTATGTGATCACGAATCCCGGCTCCAACACGAAACTGGCCAGCGGCATTGCACCCATTGCCGACTATGTGCGGCACAAGATCCCGGTAGCCATTGGAACCGATGGACCGGCCAGCAATAACTGTCTGGACATGTTCCGGGAGATGTTCTTAGTCACCGGCTTAAGCAAACTGTTAGAGAAGGATGCGTCCAGCATGGATGCCGTGGAGGTACTGAAGATGGCAACGGTGAACGGTGCCAAGGCAATGCGCCTGAACCGCGCAGATGTTCTTGCAAAGGGAAAATATGCAGATCTTATTATGATCGATCTGCACCAGCCCAATATGCATCCCATTCACAACATCCCCAAGAATCTGGTTTACAGCGGCAGCAAGTCCAATGTCTGCATGACCATGATCGGCGGCAAGATTTTGTATCGTAACGGAGAATTTAATGTGGGAGAGAATCCGGAACGTATTTACACAAAATGCGAGAAGATCGTAAAGAGACTGTTGACTGAGTAAGAAAAATAACTCAGAAGACATAGAACGGAGCTCCCCGCATGGCTCCCAGAATACTTAGGAGGGAAAAGATGTTAGAAAAAATCTTCAAACTGAAGGAAAACAACACCACCGCAAGGACAGAGATCATTGCCGGACTGACCACGTTCATGACCATGGCTTATATCATAGCCCTGAATCCGAACCTGCTGACCGGTTTTGGCAAGGATACCATGCCGGAGCTGTGGAACGGTGTTTTCCTGGCAACCTGTATTGCATCCGCCATCGGTACCATCGTAATGGCATTTCTGGCAAACAAGCCTTTTGCCATGGCACCCGGCATGGGACTGAACAGCTTTTTTGCAGTCGTAGTAACCAATATCGTAGCCCTGACCGGCATGACCTATGTGGCATCCTTCCAGGCTGCCCTGTGTATTGTTCTGGTGGAAGGTATTGTATTCCTGATCCTCTCCGTGCTGAATATCCGTGAGAAGATCGTGGATGCCATTCCTTTGGGCGTACGTCTCGGTATCGCACCGGCCATCGGTCTGATGCTGTTAAACATCGGCGTCGGTTCCAATGCAGGAATCTATTCCGAGAACGGGGGACCTTTCTATGCTATGAGAGACTTCTTCGGTGCACTGACTCCTTCACTGGCTAAGACCAATATGGGATCCGGATATTCCGCAATGGTGCTGTCGGTTGTTACCATGTTCGTAGGTCTGTTTGCCATTGTTGTTCTGGCACAGAGAGGTGTCAAGGGTGCTGTTTTACTGGGGATGCTGATCGCCAGCATCATCTACTGGGCAGGAGAGGCCATTTTCCTGGGAACAAATCCCTTTGCTTCTCTGGCAACTGCATCCTTCGTACCGGCCTTCGGAGATATGGCGTCCACTACACTGTTTAAGTTTAACTTCCAGGGCTTTGCACAGATTGGCTGGTTTACTGCAATTACTCTGATCGTTACCTTCTGTATCATTGATATGTTTGATACTATCGGTACTCTGGTAGGAACCGCAAGCCGTGCGGGAATGCTGGATAAGGATGGAAAAATGCCTAACATGAAGCAGGCACTTTTGTCTGATGCAGTAGGAACTCTGGCAGGTTCCGTAACCGGTACTTCCACCGTTACCACCTTCGTAGAGTCTGCCTCCGGTGTGGAAGCAGGCGGACGCACCGGTCTGACCGCACTGACCACCGGTATTATGTTCCTTGCATGTATCTTCATCGCACCCATCGCCGGTATCATTCCTGCGGCAGCTACTTCTTCCGCATTGATCTATGTGGGTGTCCTTATGGTAGCAGGTCTTAAGAATGTAGATTTTGATGACATCTGCCAGGCGCTTCCCGTGGCTCTGATGATGATCGCCATGCCGATCTCCGGATCTATCGGACATGCCATCGGTATCGGTCTGATCACCTATACCGTTATCAAGGTATTTACCGGTAAAGCTAAGGACGTATCCGTACTTACCTATGTATTATCCTTGATCTTCCTGTTAAAGTTCTTTATTGTCGCATAAAGAGTTTTACAAATAAGAAATATAAAAAACAGGTCAGAATATGGGGGCGGGCACTGCACAGGGCGGTGCCTGCCTTCTTATATCCGGAAAAGTGAGAAAAAATATGGAATTTGTTGTATTTGCGGGCGTATTGCTTTTGCTTTTTATATTTATGATAGTGCAGGAGCTGATACAGACGAAAAATCAGGAAAAACTTTTCAAGAAGTATCTTCGTGAAAATTACGGAAAAGAACCACCGAAGGAATATTCACTGGAGCGGTTTGCAAGACTGGGCAGCTATCTGGAACGGCATAAGGAAGAGAAGCAGCTGGATGATATCACATGGAACGATCTGGGAATGGACGAGGTCTTTCGCCGGATCGACCGGACCTATTCTGCGGCGGGAGAGGAATATCTGTACTATACGCTCCGGAATATTTCCTGCGGGAGAGAGGCACTGGAACATCTGGAAGAAGTGGTTAATTGGCTGCAGGAGCAGGAGAATATAAAAGTAAGGATCCAGCTGTTGATGAAACGGCTGGGACATCTGGGAAAATATTCTCTCTACGATTATCTGGACAACCTGGATTATCTGGGGGAGCGTTCCAACCGTAAGATTGTGCTGGGAAATCTGCTGTACCTTCCATTTCTCCTGTTATTGTTCGTACAGCCTGCGATGGGTACCATAGGAATCGTCTTTTGTATGCTCTGGCATATCATGACATATTTTCGGGAGAAAAAAGTGATCGAACCGTATATTATCAGCTTCGCTTATGTATTACGGCTGATCGATGTATGTGAAGAACTGGAGAAGCAGAAAATACCGGTATACAGGAGAGAATTGGATGAACTTCGGGAGGCACTGAAGAGCCTGCGGGAGTTGAGGCGGGGAGCCTATTGGGTCATGGCTGGAAATCAGGGAAAGATTGGTGGAAATCCTCTGGATATCCTTGCGGATTATCTGCGGATGATATTGCATCTGGATATCTTTCAGTTTAACCGGATGCTGGAAAAGCTGCGGAAAAAGACCGGACAAGTGGAAAACATGCTTGCAATCACCGGGTACCTGGATATGGCCATATCCGTAGGCGGATTTCGGAAATCTCTGGAAGGGTACTGTATTCCGAAACTGGAAGAAGATACGGAGAAAGCTTTTCTGCATATGAAGAAGGGCTGGCATCCGCTGTTGTCACAGCCGGTGAAAAACAGTATCCGGGCGGACAGAGGAATTCTGCTTACGGGGTCCAATGCCTCCGGTAAATCCACGTTCTTAAAAATGGTGGCGGTGAATGCCGTTCTGGCACAGACGATCCATACCTGCGCGGCGGAAAGTTATCATGCACCGATATTTCAGATATTTTCCTCCATGGCCCTGCGGGACAGCATGGAAAACGGGGAGAGTTATTATATTGTGGAGATCCGGTCATTGAAACGAATCCTGGATGCGGCCGGGGAACGGAGAACTCCGGTGCTTTGTTTTGTGGATGAGGTGCTTCGGGGAACCAATACGGTGGAGCGGATCGCCGCGGCAACGCAGATCCTGATCCGTCTGGCGGAGAGCGGAACGCTTGGTTTTGCCGCTACCCATGATATTGAAATGACGGAGCTTTTGAAGGAATACTATGACAACTATCATTTTGAGGAAGTGATCCGGGACGGTGATATCCTGTTCCCCTATCAGCTGCTGCCGGGAAAAGCATCCACCAGAAATGCGATCCGTCTGCTTCAGATGATGGGGTATGAGGAACAGATCATAAAGAAGGCTTCCGGACAGGCGGAAAATTTTCTTAAGACAGGAAAATGGATAAATACCCCGGCGGCCATATCCGAAGGGACCACTTGACGATACGGGGATTTCGTTGGTATACTTCTAATACATGCAATAGTTTCGGGATACAAAGATATCGGGAAAAGGAGAAGACATTATGGCAGTAAGCTTTTTGAATTCATTTTTATCTTATCTGGTAGTACTGGTAGTCATTGCGGTTGTAGGTGCAGTGGCCATTACGTTGGGAATCACTCTGCGCAAGAAAAAGAATGCAGCAGAGGAAAAGAAACAGACAGAAGAATAATCCATGGCAAAATCTTCGGGACAGAAATTAAAACTTTTATATCTGATCAAGATGCTGCGGGAGAACACGGATGAAAACCATCCAATGAGCACACCGGATATCATCAAATATCTGGAAAATCAGGGAATCCATGCAGAGCGCAAGAGTATCTACAACGATATGGAATGTCTTGCGGATTTCGGCTATGATGTGGTGCAGGTGCAGAGCAGACTGGGAGGCGGATATTATCTGGGCAGCCGGGAGTTTGAACTTCCGGAATTAAAGCTGCTGGTGGACGCGGTACAGTCTTCCCGGTTTATCACCACGAAAAAATCCAGAGAACTGATCCGGAAGCTGGAGCAGATCGCCGGGAAAAACGATGCCGGTAAACTGCAGCGACAGGTCTATGTGGCCGGAAGAGTCAAGACGGAGAATGAGAGCATTTATTACAGCATTGATGCGATCCACCGGGCTATTCAGGAAAATAAGCAGATCTCTTTCGTCTACCTGGACTGGAATCTTAAAAAGCAGCTGGTGCCCAGACCAAACGGCAACAAATGCGTCAGTCCCTGGGCCCTGATCTGGCGGGAGGAAAATTATTATCTGGCCGCCTACGACAGTGAAGACAGAGTGATCAAGCATTACCGTGTGGACAAGATGGGACAGGCGGAAGTGACGGATCTGCCCAGAGAAGGAGTGGAACAGTTTTCACAGATCGATGTGACCTCCTATACGAACCAGACCTTCGGCATGTTTGCCGGAGAGGAGAGCGTGGTGACCATGGAGTTTCCGGTGCGCCTGACCGGCGTGGTACTGGACCGCTTCGGAAAGGAGACGGATATCCGTCCCATGTCGGAGGAAGTGTTCCGGATCCGGGCAAAGGTGGCGGTCAGCGGACAGTTCTTCGGATGGCTGGCCGGTATCGGACAGGGGGCCCGTATCGTAGCGCCGGAAGCGGTACAAAAGCGCTATGTACAGTGGCTTTCAGATATTTTACGGGAACAGTCACAGGAGGCGGAATAAAAAGTTACCCAAAATTTGAAAAATTTTTTTGTATAGTTTTCTAAGGGATCCCTCGTTGACAAGCCAGGGATTCTTTTTTATACTGATACATAACACCCACAATATATTGCTTTTTGATGACTACAGATACCATATATGGTATCTACAAACGTTATCGTAAGTGAGGGGAATACAGTAAATCCGGGCAACAGCCGGGGATTATCGGATGAAGGGAAGAGAAAGATGAGCAGTAATTTTGAACATGCCCATGAAGAAAATGAAGATTATGGCAAAAAGTTCAGACCGGACAGAGAGATCTACGTCGTTAAAAAGGACGGGAGCAAAGAGCTTTTTAATGTACAGAAGGTGATCAGCGCTGTAGGCAAGAGTGCGTACCGTGCCCTGACAAAATTCACCAGAGAAGAAAAAGAGCAGATCTGCCGCTATGTGGTAGAAAAAGCAAATGAACTGGAAGTGGATGAAGTACCCATTCCCATTATGCACAATATTGTGGAAAGTGCCTTAGAGCAGGTAAAACCGGTCGTTGCAAAAAGCTACCGCGATTATCGCAACTATAAGCAGGATTTTGTACGGATGCTGGATGATGTCTACAAAAAGAGCCAGTCCATCATGTACATCGGAGACAAGGAAAATGCCAACACGGATTCCGCACTGGTATCCACCAAGCGCAGCCTGATCTTTAATCAGCTGAACAAGGAATTGTACCAGAAGTTCTTCCTGACCACGGAAGAGATCCAGGCGTGCCGGGACGGTTATATTTATGTCCATGACATGTCCGCCAGAAGAGATACCATGAATTGTTGTCTGTTCGACGTGCAGAGTGTACTGACCGGCGGATTTGAGCTGGGCAATGTCTGGTACAATGAGCCGAAGACACTGGATGTGGCGTTTGATGTTATCGGCGATATCGTTTTAAGTGCAGCCAGCCAGCAGTACGGCGGATTCACCGTACCCAGCGTGGATCTGATCCTGGAACCGTATGCTGAGAAGTCTTATAACAGAGCGCTGGCAAAATATGAGCGTCTGGGTATTGCCGCAGATGTGGCGGAAGCAGAGGCACTGGCAGATGTCCAGAAAGAATTTGAACAGGGCTTCCAGGGGTGGGAGTACAAGTTCAATACTGTGGCCAGCAGCCGTGGTGATTATCCGTTTATTACCGTGACCGCAGGAACCGGCACCGGTAAATTTGCAAAGATGGCGACTATTACCATGCTGGATGTCCGCAGAAAGGGACAGGGCAAAAAGGATCACAAGAAGCCTGTATTGTTCCCTAAGATCGTATTCTTATATGATGAGAATCTGCACGGCCCCGGAAAGCCGTTGGAGGATGTTTTCGAGGCAGGTGTGGAATGCTCTGCCAAGACCATGTATCCCGACTGGCTGAGTCTTACCGGCAAGGGCTATGTGGCAAGCATGTACAAGCAGTATGGCAAGATCGTATCTCCCATGGGATGCAGAGCATTTCTGTCTCCATGGTATGAGAGAGGCGGCATGCATCCTGCAGATGACAAGGACCAGCCGGTATTTGTGGGACGTTTCAACATCGGTGCGGTATCCCTGCATCTGCCTATGATTCTGGCCAAGGCAAGAAAAGAAAGCAAAGACTTTTATGAAGTGCTGGATTATTATCTGGAACTGATCCGTCAGCTGCATATCCGGACCTATGCTTATCTGGGAGAAATGCGTGCGTCCACGAATCCTCTGGCATATTGCGAGGGCGGTTTCCTGGGTGGACATCTGAAGCTGGCAGACAAGATCAAACCGTTACTGAAATCCGCTACGGCCAGCTTCGGCATTACGGCATTAAATGAACTGCAGGAACTGTACAACGGCAAATCACTGGTGGAAGACGGTGCATTTGCGGTAGAAGTTCTGGAGCATATCAACCAGAAGATCTCCGAGTACAAGGAAGAGGACGGCAATCTGTATGCCATCTACGGAACCCCAGCAGAGAATCTGTGCGGTCTTCAGGTCAAGCAGTTCCGTGAAAAATACGGTATTATCGAGGGGGTATCCGACCGAGAATATGTCAGCAACAGCTTCCATTGCCATGTGACAGAGGATATTACGCCGATCCAGAAACAGGATCTGGAGAACCGTTTCTGGGATCTGAGCAACGGCGGTAAGATCCAGTATGTAAAATATCCCATTGATTACAATACCGAAGCCATCAAGACACTGATCCACAGAGCCATGTATATGGTCTTCTACGAGGGTGTAAATCTGTCTCTGGCTTACTGCGACGACTGTGGACATCAGGAACTGGAAATGGATGTATGTCCTGTCTGCGGCAGCCGGAATCTGACCAAGATCGACCGCATGAACGGCTATCTGTCTTACTCCAGAGTACATGGAGATACAAGACTGAACGATGCCAAGATGGCGGAGATCGCAGAGCGGAAAAGTATGTAGAGACAGGATGGACAGATAAATGAGATATCATAATATAACCAAGGACGATATGCTGAACGGCGATGGTCTGCGGGTCGTACTGTGGGTGGCAGGCTGCAACCATTGCTGCAAGGAATGCCAGAATCCTATTACCTGGGATCCTGACGGAGGACTCTTATTTGACGAAAGCGCAAAACAGGAGATCTTCGAACAGCTGGAAAAGCCGTACATTTCCGGTATTACCTTTTCCGGCGGAGATCCGATGCATCCCGTGAACCGGGCGGATGTCAGAGAATTCATGAGTGAAATCCGGGAAAAGTATCCCACGAAAACGATCTGGATGTACACCGGGGACAGCTGGGAAGACATCTGTGATCTGCCGGTGATGCAGTATGTGGATGTGGTAGTAGACGGTGAATTCCATGTGGAGGAAAAAGATGTAAAGCTCCTGTGGAAGGGCAGTAAGAACCAGCGGGTGATCGATGTGAAGAAGACCCTGGCCAGTGACCATAGACGGGTGCCGGTATTGCACTGCGGGGATTACGCATAGGAAGCGGCTGGTTTCAGCCGGTAATGTAAGAAGAAAAAGGAAAGAACAGACAATGCACAGAATAGCAAAATTTCATTTTGTAAGTCCGGGGCAGTTTTTGACTGCCATGCAGGAGGGATATCCTCAGTATACGGAAGCACAGATCAAGGAAATGTATGAAAATTTAAAACTTCCCAGGAGAGCCACGAAAGGAAGCGCAGGCTATGATTTCTTCGCACCGTTTGCCTTTACCCTGGCCCCGGGAGAGACCATCAAGATTCCTACCGGCATTCGTGCTGAAATGAAGGAGGACTGGGTATTACAGATTTATCCGAGAAGCGGACTGGGCTTTAAATACCGTTTGCAGATGAACAATACCGTGGGCATCATTGACAGTGACTATTTCTTCTCTGATAATGAGGGTCATATTTTTATCAAACTGACCAATGATACAAAGGAAGACAAGACCGTAGAACTCTCAGAAGGTGCAGGATTTGCCCAGGGAATTTTCTTCCCATTTGGAATTACAGAAGATGATGACTGCAGCGAACAGAGAAACGGCGGTTGGGGCAGGACAGACAGTAAAAGAGGTTAGTAATATGGGAAACAGACCTGTAAACAGAAGCAGGAGAAGCGCAGGGAGAGGAAGATATTCCAGTGGAAGGAGCAGATCCGGTGCCCTTAGAAGGCGCAGAAGGAACAGGCGCCTGAAAAATGTTCTTATTGGACTTTGCTGTATCCTTTTAGTGGTCGTTCTGGTATTTGGCGTTGGAAAACTGGTGGAAAGATTTGCCGGTCCCGGAAAGACACAGCTGAGAAAAGAGGGAATGGAAAACTCATATCCCGAGGACCAATAAGGCGTTGTGGCTGATTTTGACCAGGCTCTTGAAA
>OGEC01001298.1_pt1 | contig 12988 bp, 9 predicted proteins | sample 1570551 | NCBI WGS metagenome assembly OGEC01 (sample SAMEA2582127, study PRJEB24529) | metagenome | biome: Human gut stool | place: China | collected 2011 | reverse complement strand
CAGCAGGATGCAAGCGACAGCGAAGCAGACGCTGGGAGCCGCAACCCGGGCAGTGGCATTGCGAAGCAATGACGGAGAGGTTCAGCCTCAAAGGCACTACAGCCCACTTATCTCGTGATGTTGCCGAGTGCGCACTCGGTTGCATAGGTTTTCCCGGTTGCGCAACCGGGAGGGGACCGATTATATTCGTTTTATTCATTTGAAGGGAGTAATTCATTATGATGATGCCTGCAAACTTCTCTGCTGTGAACGCAGAGGTCGTCTACGGCGGCGCTGTGGCTGACTACCTGCCCAGCGCATGGACTGCTGAGAGCGTCAAGCGTTTCAACAGCAACATTATCACTCTGGTCAGCAACAGCTTCACCAGTGCTCTGCTGAATGCTACTCTGGGCACCATGTTCAGCGGCGACTGGGGCGACGGCCACAAGCTGTTCGGCGACGAGGGCAGCCTCTCTGCTCTGTACAAGGTCGGCCGTGTTTCCACTGGTGACTACCAGAACTTCGGCAACAAGATCATGACCACTCTGGGTCTGGCTTCTGTTGTCTACACTCTGGGCATGAAGGACGCTGCTGTCCTGACCGTCAAGAAGGTCGCCAACTCCGAGGGTCAGATTTTTGGAGATGATGGCTGGGTTAACCCCAAGTACTAATCTCATTTGAGATTTCACCAAAGAGCTATTGAAAAGGGCGGCGAATCGAAGGATTCGCCGCCCTTTTTTGCTGCCCTTCTGTTACCAAACTGAGACTTTTTTCACATTTTTTTCAAAATTTAAGGGTTTATTAAAAATTGTCCTCTTGAACAAGCCGACAGAATGTGTTATACTATGCCCAAGGTTTAGGAGACGGTACGTCAAAATCCCCTCTCCGGGCCGACCAAAATGATCAAAGGGTAGGCGCTCCCTTCTTTTGATAGCAGCTGCTCTCTGCTCCGTCCGGCCGCAGGGCGGGGCGAGGCAGAGAGCTGTATGCTGCTTTATTGGAGAAGCGGATGAAGCGTCCGAAATGGAAGCCCTTTCTTCTTCGCCAAATCGTCCTCAGCCGCAAGGCGGGCGTTTTGAAATAGAAACCACAAAGGAAGCATCTATGCGTTATACCTATGTCCGGCAGCACGACACCACAGACTGCGCTGCCGCCTGTCTCGCAATGGTGTGCCTCCATTACAAAAAGGAGATCACCATCACCCGCCTGCGGGACATGATGGGTACCGACCTAAAAGGCACAAACCTGACCGGTATGGAAAAGGCGGCGCAGGAGCTGGGATTCAGCACCGCCGCCGTCCGGGTAGACCGGGAAAACTTCCTCAGCGAATTCACCACTCCCTGTATCGCACAGGTCATCACCGACGAGGGTCTGGCCCACTTTGTGACGGTCTTCAAGAAGACCACCATCAAGGACGACGGCGAGCGGCGTCGGCACATGGTCCGGCAGGAAGAGGAGCGGAAGAAGTGCGCTGACGAAGGCAAGAAGTTCAGATGCCGCGACTACGTCATCATCGGCGACCCGGCAAAAGAGCTGAAAAAGATCTCCCTCGACGAGTTCTACAAGAACTTTACCGGCGTTCTGCTCCTGATGACCCCGACCTCGGAGTTCAAGACAGGAAAGCAGAAGCAGGGCAGCATGGTCAAGCGTTTCCTCGACCTGCTGTGGCCCCAGAAGAAGCTTTTCTTCTACGCCATCCTCAGCTCGGTCATCCTGACCATCATCGGGATCGCATCCTCGATGTACAACAAGATCCTGATGGATGAGATCCTCCCCTACGGGCTGAAGAGCCTGCTGGTGGCTGTCATTCTGGTGTTCAGCATCGTCAATGTCACCAGCGCACTCATCAGCATGGTGCGGCAGTGGGTGCTCATCTATCTGTCCATCAAGGTCGATATCCCCCTGATGCTGGGCTACTTCGGGCATGTTTTCAAACTGCCCATGAAGTTCTTCGCCACCCGCAAGACCGGCGAGATCACCACCCGCTACTCCGACGCCAGCACCATCAAATCGGTGTTTACCAGCATCGCGCTGAGTGTCGTGATGGATATTGTGATGGCCTGCGCCACCGGCGTCATCCTCTTCCGGATGAATGCCACCCTCTTCTCCATTTCGATTTTCACCACCCTGCTGAGCATCCTGCTGGTGTTCATCTTCAAGCAGCCCTTCAAGCGGATCAACGAAGAGACCATGCAGCAGTCTGCTGTCCTCAACAGCCAGATGATCGAGAGCCTCCGGGGCATCGAGACCGTCAAGTGCAACGCCGAAGAGGACCGTGAGCTGGAAGCTCTGGAGCGGGAATACATCAAGAGCCTGAAGATCAGCCTGCGCTCCAGCAAGATCAGCACGGTGCAGTCCCTGATCTCCACCCTCATCACCACCATCCTCGGCATGGTCACCTCTTATGTGGGCATCATGCAGGTGCTGAACGGTGAGATGACGCTGGGCGGCTATATGGCCTTCAGCACCCTTTCCTCTTACTTTACGAACCCGGTCAGCGAGCTGGTCGGCCTGCAGATGTCCATCCAGCAGGCCCAGATCTCCATCAAGCGTCTGACCGAGATCATGGATTACGAGTCCGAGCAGGACGAGACCCGCGAATACACCGAGATGGAAAAAATCGACGGTGACATTGAGTTCAAGGATGTCTCCTTCCGCTACGGCAGCCGTTCCCCGGCCCTGAGCCACGTCTCCTTCACCATCCCCTACGGCAAGAAGGTGGCCCTCGTGGGCAGCAGCGGCAGCGGCAAATCCACCATCACCAAGCTCCTGCTCAAGTATTATGAGCCGGAAAGCGGTACCATCAGCGTAGGCGGCGTCGATTTGGACGAGTACAGCAATGCCTCCGTCCGCCGTGCCATCGCCTATGTCCCCCAGAACGTCGAGCTGTTCAGCAAGACCATCTACGACAACATCCGCATTTCCCGACCGGAAGCCAGCCTCGATGAGGTCAAGGCCGCTGCCAAGAAGGCAGATGCCCACGAGTTCATCCGCAAGCTGCCGCTGCAGTACAACACCTATCTGGAGGAAGCCGGCAACGGCCTCTCGGGCGGTGAGAAGCAGCGCCTTGCACTGGCCCGGGCCTTCCTGAAGGATGCGAACCTCTATATCCTGGACGAATCCACCAGCAGTCTGGACTTTGGCACAGAGAATACCATCTTTGATATGATCTACAACCAGCTTGCAGACCGCTCGATGCTGATCGTCGCCCACCGCCTCTCCACCATCCGTGATTGTGACCTCATCCTGGTCATGGACCACGGCGAGATCGTAGAGCGCGGCACCCACGAAGAGCTGCTGGAAAAGCAGGGCAAGTATTATGAGCTCTGGAGCCTGCAGCAGGGCATCTTCCGCGATAAGAAGCGCGGGTCGAAGCCCGCAGCCCCCGTCTCTGCCGCCAAGGTGGTGGAGGACGAGGAGGATGGCGAGTCCATCACCTACTAATTCGTTGCAGCCGCGTGCGCACGCGGTTACATAAATGGCTTTTTTTCCGGATGCGCATCTGGGATTTGGGCCGACTAAATTTGTTTTTCAATCATTTGAAGGGAGTAATTCATTATGATGATGCCTGCAAACTTTACTGCTGTTAACTCTGAGGTCGTCTACGGCGGCGCTGACCTGTTCACCATCCTGGCTGACACCACCGCTCCTATCTGGAACGCTGCTAACGTCAAGAAGTTCAACACCAACCTGATCACCCTGATCAGCAACTCCTTCTTCCAGAAGACCGTTGACAACACCCTGGGTGTGATGTTCGGCGGCAACTGGGGCAAGGACGGCGACAAGATCTTCGGCGAGGATGGCTCTCTCAACCAGCACATGTTCGGCCTGTGGAGCAAGAAGACTGACGGTTCTCTCGACACTCGTACCGACGACATGACCTTCGGCAACAAGGTCATGCAGGTCCTGGGCATGGCTGCTGTCGGCTACACCCTGGGCACCACCGATGCCAAGGTCGGCTTCAACGACAAGGTTTCTGGCTTCGCCATCAACTAATCTGTAACCCCTAGAATCTGAAGTGTGTTTCGTCCGGCGGCTCTCGGGCCGCCGGATGATAATGCCTCGTAATGGTATGCCCGGAGGCAGATGCCTCCGGGCATACCTTATTTTTTTATAAAATCATTTCGAAGTTTACAATTTGGACTTATTACTTTGATATAGTAATAGGTGATAGCAAAATGTGAAGCTTACCCTCTGCAAAGGCTCTCCCTTTGGGAGAGCTGGCGCGGAGCGCCTGAGAGGGCAAGGACGCTGACAGTGACGCAGCCACGTTGCGATAACATCGCTCTGACAAAGAGCCTGCCTATCGCTGTGTGAGCGGCTCTCCCCTCACGAGCTTGCCCTCTCCGTCACCTTCGGTGACACCTCTCCCAAAGGGAGAGGCTTTGGATATTCCGTGAGGCTTCGCCTCTTCGCCCAAGGCTCTCCCTTTGGGAGAGGCTTTGCGAGAAGGTCAGGCTTCAGCCTCTAACTTCACGTTTTGTTATTGCCTATTACAAGCAATGAAACCAAGAACAGGTGGTATAAAATCATGAGAGAGATCCAGACCGCAGAAAACAAGACCCTCAAGCTGACCAATGTGGTCAGCCGCCGCATCCAGCCCGAAGAGTTCAACAATATGCAGATCGTGCTGACCCAGATGCACAACTTTATCAAGAGCAACGGCGCACAGCCCCTCGGCCCCCTCGTGCAGTGCATCAAACTGCCCTCCGGCCCCAACCCTCAGCCCGAAGTCTATATGATGCAGCAGGCCACCCAGCTCATCCCCCGCATGGAGGCCGGCTACTCCATGGACGCTGTGCTCCGCGTGCGCAACTGCCTGTACGCCCACTACGTCGGCCCCATGAGCCAGAGCGGCCTCGCCTCCCAGAAGCTGAACATCATGGCGTTTGAGCACGAGCTGGAGCTGACCGGCACTGTCTACACCATCTTTGTCAATCAGGATGATGACGAGGGCGTTGTGGATACCTTTATGGAGACGAAGTAATATGACGACGACCATCCGCGACATCAACGAGCTGCAGGACCGCCGCATCATGATGGAGAAAAAGCTGCCGCCTTTCGGCTACGCGCTCATTCTCCTGACGGCTGCCCTCATCCTCTTCCTCGTGGTGTGGAGCACCAAAAACTACCGCACCTACGTCAGCCAGTCCAGCGGCTCGGTGCAGGCCGCCAACAAGACCTACATCATGTCCAGCTACTCCGGCTCCATCACCGAGCTGAACATCGCCGAGGGTGCCTACGTCAACGAGGGCGACCTCATCGCTCACATCAAGAGCACCGACCTCGACATGCAGCAGGACAGCATCCAGAGCCAGCTGGACATCTACAAAAAGCAGAAGAGCCAGTACGAAAAGCTGGTCAAGTCCATTCAGGACGACAAGAACTACTTCAGCGAGACGGACATCGACGACCAGCCCTACTACTACCAGTACGAGACCTACAAGAGTCAGGTGGCGCAGAAGGCCTTCGACGCCTCGCCCTATCAGGCCGCGGGCTACTCCGACGAGCAGATCAAGGCCCTGATGGAGCAGAACCAGAGCGAGGTGGAGGCCCTGTATTACTCCACTTTGCAGTCCATCTCTGCCAGCCTGACCAGTGTGCAGAGCAACATCGACAATCTGCAGAGCCAGCTGGACGCCCTGAGCACCGGCGCCAACGACTACTACATCTATGCCCCCACCTCCGGCGTCATCCACATGGACACGCCCTATAAGGTGGGCATGGTGCTCAGCGCCGGCACCCCGCTGGCCACCGTCGCCAGCGAGAACAGCGACCTCGAGGTGGTGGCTTACGTCACCCTCAGCGACCGGCCGCTGCTCCATGTGGGCGACCCCTGCAAGATCGCCATCACCGGCCTGTCGGAGTATTCCTACGGCACCCTGACCGGCACCGTGACCTCCATCGACAGCGATGTGACCGCCAGCTCCTCCGGCTCCTACTACAAAATGACCATCACCCCGGACAGCACCTACGTCATCAGCAACAGCGGCGACAAGGTCGATCTGTCCAACGGTATGAGCGTCACCGCCCGCGTGGAGTACGACAAGCTGACCTATTTCGAATACGCGATGGAAGCTCTGGGCGTTCTGTTCCGCTAAGCGCTCACATCAACGCCCAAAGAGGTACGAAAGAATGAAACTGAACCTGAAAATGCTGGCCGTGAGCGCCGCTCTGCTGGGCCTGCTGGCCGCCGGCGCTGCGCTTCCGGCCTCTGCAGCCGGTCCCCTGAACGCGGCCGCTGCCCTCTCTCTGCCCTGGTCCGCTGCGGCTGTGGAGAGCGTCGAGACCGGCACTTACGCCTCCACCATGACGGTGGGGACACAGCAGCAGCTCTCGCCGGTCATTCTGCCCGCCAAGGCCGCACGCAAAGCCACGGTAACTTTTATCTCCAACGACAGCACCATCGTGAACGTGACGTCTGAGGGCGTGGCGCAGGCGGTGGGCGTCGGCACGGCGCAGGTCATCGCCAGCGCAGACGGCGTGAGCTGCGTCTACACCATCACCACCGAGCTGGACGAATCCATGATCGTCAAGGAGATGGACATCACGCTGGCCTCCGGCACCATCGCTGTCGGCGAGACCACTTCCCTGTCGCTGGGCGTGCTGCCTTCCAGCGCATCGAATTACGCCAACGTGAGCCTCAGCTCCTCCGACCCCGCTGTGGCTACCGTCAACAACTTCGGCAAAGTCACCGGTGTCGCCCCCGGCACCGCCACCATCACCGCCACCTGCGGCGATGTGAGCGCTTCGGCCACTGTCAAGGTCGTCAACAGCGGCGTAGACCGCCAGTCCATCGACCTGAACACGAGCTATGTCGTCCTCAAACCGGGCGCCAGCCGCACCGTCACCGGCAAAGTGACCCCGTCTTCCGCCTCCCAGTCCCTCACCTTCAAGTCCAATGACACCAAGGTGGCCACTGTGAGCGCCAAGGGCGTCATCACTGCCGTGGGTACGGGCGCGACCTCCATCGTCGTCTCCAACGGCACGGCGTCCGCCTCGGTGACGGTCATCGTCAACCGGAACGCTTCCAGCTCCGGCAACGGCGGCGGCAGCACCGACGACAGCAGCGGTGAGGTCATCACCGACCCCGTCGTGGAGGCCATCGAGGCCGACGGCACCGACGAAGTGACCTTCGCACAGCGGGAGCTCCCCACCATCACCGGCGAGATGCTGAATGCCCTCCGTCTGAACGGCAAGACCCTCGTGGTCGAGGCCGATAACTACACCATCCGCATCGCGGGCCGCGATGTAAAGAACACCTCCGCTCAGGTGAGCACAGCCCTGAGCTTTGCCCCCTCTGAGTATGGTGTCACCTTCACCCTCAACGGCGGTGAGGCTCTGCCGGGCGTCGTTCAGGTCGAGATGACCGGCGACAACGCCGCCTACACCCGCGTCTACCTGCACAATGCCCTCAAGGGCAAGTGGCAGTTCCTCAACAGCTACAAGGACCATGTCCTCGAGGCGGACACGGCGGGCGAATACCTGCTGACCACCCAGAATCTCCGCTTCGCCCATGTGGACATGACCTTCTTCATCGCGGGCCTTGTGGTCATCGTGGGCATCATCATCGCCTACATCGTCATCAAGAAACGCTATTGGTTTTGGTAACTCTCATAAGTAAAATGAAAGCGGCTGCTGTAAGTCCCTAAGACTACAGCAGCCGCTGTTTTTTGTTTATCGTATTACAGTTGCCCGGGTGAGCCAAAGCCTCTCCCTTTGGGAGAGGTGTCACCAAAGGTGACGGAGAGGGCAAGGCCGGGTCGAAAAAAGCCACCTGCGCAGCGATCGGCACACGCCTTTATCAGAGCGATGCTATCGCTGTGGGAGTGTTTTCCCTTTTTGCATCCTTGCCCTCTCAGGCGCTCCGCGCCAGCTCTCCCAAAGGGAGAGCCTTTCAGCGGGGTACTTATTTTACTCCACCGTCACGCTCTTGGCCAGATTGCGGGGCTTATCGACGTCACAGCCGCGCAGGACGGCCATATAGTAGGCGAACAGCTGCAGCGGCACGATGAGCTGCAGGGGCATCAGCAGCTCGTCGTAGTCGTCCAGACGCACCACATAGTCCGCCACGCCCTCCGGGACGACAACGTCCTTCGTCGTGAAGAGGATGACCCGCGCACCGCGGCTCTTGGTCTCCTTGGCGTTGGAGATGGTCTTCTCGTACACCTGCTTCTGGGTGGCCAGCGCGATGACCGGCACACCGTCGGTGATGAGGCTGATGGTGCCGTGCTTGAGCTCACCGGCAGCGTAGGCATCCGAGTGGACGTAGCTGATCTCTTTGAGCTTCAGGCTGCCTTCCAGCGAGAGGGCGTAGTCGAAGCCGCGCCCGATGAAGAAGCAGCTCTGGGTGTTGACGAAGCGGCTGGCGAGGTACTTTATCTGCTCACAGTCGGCCAGACGGGGCTGGATGACCTCACCGGCGCGGAGCAGCTCGGCGGTCAGGCGGCGGGTCTCTGCCTCGCTCAGACGGCCTCTGGCGTAGGCTAGACGGAACGCGAAGAGGTAGAGGGTGCAGAGCTGCACCATATAGGCTTTGGTGGACGCCACGGCGATCTCCGGGCCGGCGTAGGTGTAGAGGACGTAGTCCGCTGCGCGGGCGATGGAGCTGCCCACCACATTGACGACAGCCAGCACCGGCACACCCCGGCTCTTGGCGAGGCGGAGGGCGGCCAGCGTATCGCTGGTCTCGCCCGACTGGCTGATGATGATGACGAGGTCGTCGGGGTCGAGGATGGGGTCACGATAGCGGAACTCGCTGGCGATGTCCACCTCGGCAGGGACACGGGCCAGCCGCTCGATGGCAGTCTTGCCCACCATACCGGCGTGCATGGCCGTGCCGCAGGCCACAAGGTGGATGTTCTTGATGCTGCGCAGCTTCTCACCGCTCAGCTCCGGGATGCGGAGATCGGGCATACCGTCCTCCACGCGGGGGCTGACGGTGGCCGTGATAGCGGCAGGCTGCTCATGGATCTCTTTCAGCATGAAGTGGGGGTAGCCGCCCTTCTCAGCGGCTTCTTCGTCCCAGTCGGCGGTCAGCACTTCCCGCTCCACCGGCTTGCCGAAGGCGTCGTAGAACCGGATGCCGCCGGCCTTGACCACCGCCATGTCGCCCTCCTCGAGGACGCTGTAGCGGCGGGTGTACTTGAGCAGGGCCGGAATATCGGAGGCCACGAAGTTCTCGCCCTCGCCCCAGCCCACGATGAGGGGGCTCTCCTTCTTGACGGCATAGATGGTGTCCGGCTCATCCCGGAACAGCACACCCAGTGCATAGCTGCCCCGCACCATCGCCAGCGTCTCCCGCAGGGCTTCCAGAGGGCTCTGCTTGGGCTGGGCGCAGCAGAAGTAGTCGATGAGCTTGACCAGCACCTCGGTGTCCGTCTCGCTCTCAAAGGTGACGCCCTTGGCCAGCAGGTCGGCCTTCAAAGGGCCGTAGTTCTCGATGATGCCGTTGTGGACGATGCTCACGCGGGGGGTGGAGTGGGGATGGCTGTTGACGTCGCTGGGCTCGCCGTGGGTGGCCCAGCGGGTGTGTCCGATGCCGCAGAAGCTCTCGGGCAGGTCTTCTGCCTCCAGCTTGCGGCGGAGCACTTCCAGCCGCCCCTTGCTCTTGACGACGTGGATGCCGCCTTCCAGCGCCAGCGCGACGCCGGTGGAGTCATAGCCGCGGTATTCCAGCTTTTCCAGACCGTTCAGCAGCACTTCCTGGGCGCTGCGCTTACCCGAATAACCTACGATGCCACACATACAAAACACCTCCATGCCGACAGCCCGGCGCGAACGCACACGGCAGCTGTCAGCCTCTTACGATCAGTCTATGTTCTTGTATGGCTTTCTTTGAAAGGGTTCTGTTGCGGTATTGCTGCCGTTTTTTGCCCTTCTCTGCGGCTGGTATAAGCCCCGGGAGCTTTTGCTCCCGTTTCAACCGGAGGAACACCCGCCGAAACTTTCGATGATCCCTCTCCTCGTCACCCTCACGGCTGTCACCCGCGTGGCCCGGCGCTTTTTCGTCAACTGAAGTGGTCTATCCCCTCTTTCTGCTCTTTCCGCTGCCTTCCTGAAACCAAAAACAGCTCCTTTCGGAGCTGTCAGAAGCCGACGGAAAAGGTCAGCGGTATTGTATCACAAAGTCCCACATCCGTCAATGGACGCCCAGCATTTTGTGGAGCCTCGGCTGCCAGACCACTTTATAGAGCATCAGCATATTGTGGAGCGCCCGGTCATAGAGCAGGAAGGCTGCATTGCCCATGGCCAGCGTCACCAGCGAGACGGCCAGCGCCGTAGTGCGCAGCTCTTCGGCGATGCTGCCCGCCGGGACCAGCAGCAGCACCAGCCCGTACATCGCCAGGATCCCGCCGTTGCAGAGCAGCAGCTTGCAGACAGCCCGCAGCAGGGCCGGGCGTATCCGCTCGAAATAAGGCTTTGCCAACGGATAGTACCCCAGCAGGAACACAAAGGTGAGGGCCACTTCCTTGTCCGGCACGAAGAGCAGACTCAACAGGCTCACCGCGCCATAGGTCGTCAGAGCCATGGTCTTCCCGCACTCCACGCAGACTGTGGCGATGAGGAAGCCGGCCACCGCCGGAGCGATGAACATCGCAATGGGAAACACAGCCCCCAGCAGCATCAGGGCCACGCTGAGCGCTGCGGCCATGCCGCAGTAGGCCATGGCCCAGCTTTTACTTTTGCGTCCCTTCATGGCAGCTCCCAGTGTACCGGCTGGCTCTCAGCGTCCAGCGGCTCGATGGCGTGGCGGAGGCCCAAGATCATGATGTTGTCCAGCAGGGTGCGGTTCAGCTTGACGTCCAGCATCCCGTAGGCGCGGACGAGGTCGTTGACCGCAGCGAGGGCCTGCCGCCGGGCGTTTTCCCGGGCGGCGTTCCTGTCGTTGATGCCGTTGAGGAGGAAGACGTTGTAGCGGCCCTTATCTTTGTCCCGGGAAAAGCTCTCCGCTTTGTCCAGCAGATAAGCGGCCCGGCCGATGCAGCTGCCGATGTAGTGCATACTTTTGCGCTGATTGGGGTCGTCGGTGGCCAGCACCGAGTAGAGCGCGCCGTAGAGGTTGCCCTTCGGCTCTGCGGCCAGCAGATAGTTCTTGGCGTTCAGGGTCATCTGGACATTGGCCTGGTCCCGCTCCTGCACGAAGATGCGCTCCAGTGCCGGGTTCTCGGCGGCGGCCTTCCGGTAGGCTTGCCGCAGCAGGACAGTGTCCACCACCCGCCGTACCTTTTTATAGAAGGGCAGATCGGCCCACTGGGCATCCTGGATGCGGTGCCAACTCAGCAGGACTTCCACCTGTGCAGCCAGCCGGATGCCCTTGGTCTGACACATCATCTGCCGCCAGACCAGCGTACCCGGCTCCCGCATCTGCTTACAGGTGGCCGGACGTCCTGCCAGACTGTCGGCCAGCACTGCGAACAGGACGCCGTTGTAGCGCAGACCATAGCAGGAATACAGCCCATAGGTGGTGTAGAGCTGGCGGCGGACGCCGCGCTGATACCACTGATAGGTGTTGTAATCCCGGATGGTCAGCTCCGGCAGATAGGGCCGCATACGTCCCTTCATTCTGTTCATTCCTTTCGCGGGCTGCGCCGGGCGCAGCCTTTCTTGCAGGGGAAGACCGCTTCCCCACAGCTGTAGACTAGTATAATCTATTTTTCGTCAGCGTTCAACCGTTCTTTTGTAAATTTAATTAGAAAAGACCGCACTGGAATCGATTTCAGTGCGGTTTTTGGGTGCATCTTATTTCTTTTCGAAACGGCCCGTGTGGCCGGGCCGGGTGCGCTTGCCGTCAAAGCCGCTCTTGGGCATGGGCTTTGCGGGGCGGTCCTCGAACTTGGGGGCGTTGTAGTACATATACAGCTGGCAGGGGATCATGCCGTTGTACATCTTGCGGCGCTTGTTGGCCCGCTTGCCGTAGTGGTGCTCAAAATCCATATCGGCAGTGATGGCGTAGACACCGGCGCAGGGGTGGGCCTCCATCTGCTGGCCGAGGGTGCGGGCCAGCTTGGCGGCGCCCTCGATGGTGCTCATGCGCTCGCCGTACGGGGGGTTGGTCAGGACGATGGCCTCGCTTTTGGCGGCGAAATCGGCCACGTCGGCCACCTCGAAGTGGCAGCGCTTCTCCACGCCGGCCAGCTTGGCGTTGGCGTTGGCCAGAGCCACGGCGGCGGGGTCGATGTCGTAGCCGAAGGCCTCAAAGCCCACGTCCAGCTTGGAGTCGGCCAGAGCCTTCTGGCGCTGCTCGGCCCAGATGGCGGCAGGCACGAAGCTGTAGCGCTCGGCGGCAAAGCGGCGCTTGAGGCCGGGGGCGATGTTCATGGCCTTCTGAGCGGCCTCGATGAGGAGGGTGCCGCTGCCGCAGAAGGGGTCTTCCACGAGGCTGTCGCGGCGGACGCGGCCCAGATCGGCGATGGTAGCGGCCAGTGTCTCACGGATGGGGGCCTCCATGGAGTTGCGGCGGTAGCCGCGCTTGTGCAGGCCGTCGCCGGTGGTGTCCAGCATGATCTCGCAGACATTCTTGCGGAGCATGAAGCGGATCTTATACTCCGCGCCGGTCTCGGGCAGGCTGGTGGTGCGGTGGCCCTGCATCAGGCGCTTGACCACGGCCTTCTTGATGATGCTCTGGCAGGCCGGCACGCTGGACAGCTGGCTGTTCAGCGAAGAGCCGGTGACCGGGAAGGCAGCGTCGGCGGGCAGCAGCTCTTCCCAGCGGATGGAGTAGACGCCGTCGAACAGCTCGTCGAAGGTGGCGGCCGTGTAGGTGTTCAGGAGCAGCATCACGCGCTCCACGGTGCGGAGGTTGAGGTTGGCGGCGGCGATCATATCCGCGCCGCCCCTGAAGGTCAGACGGCCGTCGCTGACCCGGATGTCCTCGGCGCCGATGCGGCGCAGCTCAAAGTTGGCCGTGGACTCGCACCCGAAAAAGCAGGGGGCGATGAGTTCAAATTTTGCAGAGAACAAGATGCTGCTCGAATGGATAGATGTTAAGCATTCCAACTGGGATGAG
>OGEC01001289.1_pt1 | contig 13046 bp, 9 predicted proteins | sample 1570551 | NCBI WGS metagenome assembly OGEC01 (sample SAMEA2582127, study PRJEB24529) | metagenome | biome: Human gut stool | place: China | collected 2011 | reverse complement strand
AGCCTTTGCTAATCTTCTAGAGATTGGCGGTGATCAATATGAGTACATTCAAAGTATTATCGTTAATGATTTCCTTTGGTATACTTGTAGCGACCATTATCATGGCAGCAAAGTGATTGTCCTCTAGCAAAAGCTAGCTTTCTAATCGTGGCATGAAAAAAGGCCCGACATTGAGAGTCAGACCGTTTCTTCAATTTCAAATACTAGAAGCGAAGTCTGGCGTCGAAACCATTTATGCCTCACTTTGATATAAATTATATCATATCTAAACAGGGAAAGAAATCTAATGATTTCTTTCCCTGTTTTCTTTTATAAACCTTTATTGTACATATAAACAATTTATAGAAATATCTATAGTAGGCTATACCTTATAAGCTAACAATCTACTATAGTCGTTACAATGTATTAATTTAGAAATCCTCTAACGTATATATAGGCAAGTATCTTTGAGCAAATTCAAGATTTTTATTGAGTTCTGCCCATTTCGGAGCATCACCTATAACATATATATATTCTTTTGCTCTAGTAAAGGCTACATTTACGTTGTTAACGTTAACCCATTTAATAGCTCCATTAGCAGTGCCATCACTTTGACAGCCTAACATATAAATAACCACTTTAGCTTCCTTTCCTTGGAAGGTATGAACAGTGCCGATATTATCCTCTAGCCAATCTTTCTTATTGTCTTCCTTCGTCCAGTTCACAATATCATCGCTGAGAGATTCCATATACTTCTTAAAGCCATATTTAACACTTTTAAATGGTGTAATGATAAATATATCTTTAAATTTCGTATTTCCTGCTCGTAACTTTTGGATTAATTCAAAAGCAATTTGACCCTGTACTTGTATATATCGATCTTTACCAGTACTAAATTCAATATTACTTGCATCATATGTTATCCAGCAGCTCTCTTTACACGGTTCAATAGGCTCTTTAGGATTCACAGTCTTATTAATCATGAATCCACCGTAAGATAACTCATTAGCCACTGTAAACATTGGATCTTTACAACGTCTGTGAATAACAAGTGGACAACCAACCCAAGATTCGGAACCATCAAGATTTTTGATAATACCAGCAAATGGATTTTGTGCATCGGCTAAACTTTGTACAGATAACTCTTTACTCCGATATTTACCAATACCTTCGCCCCCAATTTTTTCGACAAACAAATCTTGTACAGTTTGTACTGGTTCAATCTGTTTTGGATCACCAACAACTATTGCCTTTTGCGCTCGGAATAATGCACCTACAAGCATATGAGGTGACGCCTGACCAGCCTCATCAATAATGATGGTCCCTAACGAGCTTTCAGATTTACAGTTAATCAGGAATCTCTCCACAGCAGCAAAGGTGGAGGAAATAACTGGTACTGCAATCATCAAGGAATTAAGTAAGGCCGGGAAAATCGTATCAAGGTCAAAGTTTTTCTGTAGATTTTTCTTTTCATTTAATGGACCCCAATACTGACTGAGTAATTTCATATTGTTTCTAAAAGCATCACTCATAACGACAGTTTTTTGTACTTGTAAGGCATCATACAATAAACGCTCTCTACATTCATTTAAGTAGTTACATACATATAAGAACGCTGTATGAGCCTCTGCACGGTCCTCATCAGATGACATTAATTTTGACGCTACATCATCAAAGCAATGTATCGTATCTTTATCACTAGATTTTAATGTACCTAAAATTTCTTGCTGTGTTTTCTTTACACCTTGAACAGTACCATCAAGCTCTTTAATATCAGCTAATAGACTATCTTTTGTATTGATTATAGATTCACGCTCATTAACTAACTGATGTAATGCATTCAATTGGTCTTTAACAGTTTGAAGCTTTGTAGTCTCCTCTTCAATTACCGATAACAATGTAGGGTTACCCATAGCTTTTAAAATAGACCAGTTCGTGGCATGCCACAGCTTATCAAAAATAGATCGTTGATTGTTATACTCTATTAATTTAGTTTCAATACTATTTTTATGCTCAATCAACTTCAATAAATCATCGTCTAATGTATCATATTGAGTTAATTCTTCATCGATTCTATGAATTTCCTCTTGTAATTCATCAATTTTAAGCTTTAGATTCTGAATTAATTTGATATTATCTTCATATGTTGTTACATAAGTAAATAATATTTTTACAAGATCATATTGATCATGAAACTGTTTTTTTGCACTTTCAAAAGCATCTTGAGCATTAGGCATATGCATAATAGAGGACATATCCATAGATAATACATTTAATACAGACATAAAGTTAGTAATATTAGCTTTCTTGCCAAGTCTAGCAGAAATTAATCCCCACTGTTCATTACTCTTTGCTAAACGATCAGCTAAAAACGTAAAATATACCTCGTTCGATTTAACATATTCATAATTCTTATCCTCCGCAAAACAAGATAAATCAACTTGTTGGTCAGAAGAATCAGGATTAAATAATGTAGAGCCATTGGTGCCCGCTTCAACAGAAGCGATATTCGGTAATTCTAATGTAATATTTTCAACGGCCTTATTATTTGATGAAAGCACCAACATACCATATACCGCTATGTCACTAGGTATAGTATAGTAAAAGGATTTACCATCCCTACCCTCAACCTTTTTGAAGATATCATTTACATGATTACTTTCACAAAACTTAGCAGCACGTTCAACAATATTACTAGCAATGATATCCTTCAATAACGTGGTTTTATCTGTACCAGGAGGACCATTAACAGAAAAGATATCTTTAGAGTTCTCCTTAGCAATATTAACAGCAATTTGCTGCATAAGAGATAAATTAAACTTTGAAGGCCATCTACCATAAGGTAAAACCTTCGGATTATACCACTTACGCATTTGATCTGTATCTTTTAACAAATCATAATGCTCAATATCTTGATTAAGGCTATTGATATAAGACAATACCTTATCATTATCCTTTAATGTATCAATATGATGTAACACTAACTGTAGATCATCAAGGAAAAAGCTAGATTTTAAATCATTAATAGGCATTGTCTCAACCTTAACAAGCTGAATCTCCTCTGCCGTAAAGCCACAGTAACCATAAACATCGCCAGCACGGAACAGGTTAACCCCCATAGGCTTTAAGATATTCTCTTGTAGATACGCATTGATCTCACGTGCAGCCTTATCAAGGGATACCTTCTCCTCAGGAAGATTAAAACCTTTCTCGATATCTTTAACAACCTCATCCCAACCATCAAGCTTAATATCTTTAAACTTTACGTCAGGCTGAAACATCATCTGATAAATCACCCAAATAAATGGAGCAATTTGTAGACTACCCTTTTTATAGAATCCGTCTACATCAGTAATAAATGATGCACTATATACATTCTCTAAATATGATTTTTCAGGATATTCAATTTCTAATTTATTAATAAAAGCTTCTAGTACTTCAGTCCCTTTGACTACACCTAACAGAACAGCATGTTCATCATCTAACACATAGTCCTTTTTATCCTTAAAACATTTAATCTTATCAATAATAGAATAATGATAAGAATAATTTGGCAATGGGACTACATACATAGAAACACGTGAATTTTTCCAAAAAGGATTAGTTACTGACTGCTGATAAATAGTCGTCGTATCATTCTCAATAGTAAATACAAGCTCCTTTTTATTTTTCATGGAGATTGCTTTATACTTAGGAACCTTTTTCGGATTCAAACATTCAAGTGAATACCAATAATTTATGATTTGCTTTGCACTATCTCTCATCTATATCTACCCTCTCATTAGACTAATGAAAGTATTATACAGGGAGAATAAAGAGATTTCATGAAAATCAGTGAGAGAAAGCAACCTAAAAACATTAGTTATCTTCTTAAATAAACGATTACTAATTTGTCCGAAAATTTATTTCCAATGACTATTAAAGTGCTCATCTGCATGATTATCTGAGAATACTTTTTTTAATATCTCAATAATTGCAGATTTATCCTTACCATTTAATTCTGCGTCTAAATCATCTATTGAATGAGAATTTACATCAAAAAGCTTTTCAGCTTCACTAAAGTTTCTACACATATTATTAATGCAATTAAATTTTTCGAATGTTTCTATAATACGTCGTATTGGATTTAACAAGTACTCTGGTTTTGCTTCTTCATTATCGAATAACCATTTAAGCTCTCGCCATAAGGCATCATATGCGGTTTTTAAGTCCTGTACTTCATTTGAAATTAATTTAATATCCGTATGTGTACCATTCTTTATTAAGTGATAAGTACACTTTTTAGAAGGGCTATTTCTCCAGTAATTATAGCGAGTATTCAAATAAAAATGTGCATTATGTGTTAATAGAAAAAATTGTTTTTCATCATTAGCCTTAATTAACTTTTGTAATTCAGAAATAATGAGATATTGTGTTGTATCATCATTACTATTCATTGGATCATCAAAAATGACTACTTGTGGTTTTGATTCTGCTAACACAAGATTTTCTAGATTACTAATAAACCATAAAAATGCCACTATATTTTTTTCACCAGTACTAAGTGATTTGATATCACGAACAGAGCCATTATAGTCATGAATTATATAATTACCACGCTGATCATCAGATCTAGATTTTACTAGAGTAAACGATTGATTTCCTAATCCTGCTAGCAATCTATTAATAGTATCTGCTGCTATAGTCTCATCAACAGTTTGCCGTTTTAAAAGATTAAGCCTATCTTGTGCTTCTTGTAAATTTCGTTCTTTCTCACTAATATAATCTTTCTTATGAGATAAATCAGTTTCTTCAGATAATAACGTTTCTATTTTATTTGAATAGCCATACGAATCACATATTTGAAATATTATATCAGCAAGCAAAACGTTGCGTGAATGAATCTTAATCTTCTCAATCTCATTATTTGCAAGATAATTTTCATCATATAACTTTCTATATTCTTCCCAAAAAATCTCAAAATCATTATTATTATCAGAAATATCAACTTGATTAACAATGGAAAAGATATTATTCTGTTTCTCTTTCAATTTTGTTTCTAGCACATCTAAAATACATAATTTATTCTCTCTGATTTTAGATAGTTGTAAATTTAAGTCCTTGATTCTCAAATTATACATTGTCAAAAAACATGACTCATCTATATCATTCATGTTTTTAACTTTCACCTTTAAATGTTTAATTTCATTAAGTAAACTTATAATAGATTGATTAATTTCTTTTACACTATCATTAAAATAATCTCTCAGTAATTCTTTTCGCTCAGGCAGCAAATCTGCTCCACAAAATAAACAAGTGCCTATATTTTCATGCAAAGAAATACCACTTTGTACCCAATTACGTTCAACATCACTATTAAAACATAATGATGTTGGTTCTATAATATCAACTGCTAGTAATTGATTTACAGATTCTATATAGGGAGACAAAGATTGACATGTATATTCAACCATGGGTCCCGTTTCAACTATATTTTGATTAATATTGGTTTCTGCTTTATTTAGCTCTGTATCAGATGCTTTCTTGCGTAAGCTAATATCCCTTTTAAAACCAATTTTATTATAAGTAACACCAACAAGTTCCGGATGTTCATATTTTAATTTACGAGCACTATCTGAAAAAAATTTATCAAAATCATCCTTAATAGTCTTTACCTTTGTATACTGATCATTTAAAGCTTTGTATAATCCACTATTCTCATTTCCCAATTCCGTTTGTAATTTACTTACAACAGCTTCAGCTTCTTCTATCCTAGGTTGTAAAGCAACATTTTCTGTACCTAAAGCTATTGAATTTAGTTGACCTTGTTCCGCAACAATGCGTTCATATCCTTGAAAAACACGAATATCATATTCTTCACTATACTGTTCTTCTATACATGTCACTATCGAGGATTTCCCTGTTCCGTTTTTACCAAATATAAAGTTCTTTGACTTCAAATTTTCAAGTCTATTTTGTCTAAAGCGATTAGTAGGCAGTTCTATATACTCTATCATTTTATCTTCCACACTTCTTTATAATAGTCAAACCTAGATATCATTACAATTTTAATCGTCCTTATTCTCTAGTTCTGGTATTTTGCTAACTATAGCTTCATATGCATATCTAGGTAAAATATTTTTCTTTATAAATACCTTCCAAACATCAAGATCAACAGCCTCAGGATTTATTTTTTCACAAAACTCTAAATAATATTCATCCATTGCAAATGAACTATTAATTTGGTAGTTATCAATAATTGCTAGAATTATTTGACTTATTTGCTCTTTGTTAAACTGACTGCTTAACGGAAGAATATAAGAGGAAAATCGATATGCAGCGGAGCTGAAACTATTAGAGGCACTAAAGATTTGTATTAACTTTTCTAAAAACTTCGCAATTGGTTCACACTCTAAAAACTTCACTAAGTTTTCATTATCTAAAGACTCTATTCTCTCTTCTGTAGCAACTTTAAAAACTTCTTGTCTATAAAAATGTTTTAAACTATGTATTGGTGCATCAGATTGTACATATTGTTTCATTCGAATAATATCTGACTCAGATGCATATTCAAGTAATTCAGGAACTTTAAGTAATATCACACAGTGAAAATACATTTGTTCTACCTTTATATCTGTAGGTATTCTAGCCATTTTTTTAAAGAGTTTACTTTTAATTAATGGGTAATTCATATTAATAAATACAGATAAAGTTTTTATACATCTTTTTTTTATTTCTGTCTCAATATTTTCACTCACTATATTTGATACCAAAATGTTTACAAACTGAATTTTCAAGTTATCTTTTGCACGGCCTAAAGGGCTATCGTTCAAAAATACCTCTATTCCGGCTTCATCTTTAGGATAATATATAGAGTCTAACATCCGTTTAACTCGTTCTAATGCAGCTTTCCCTTGTACAGGTGGCTTTGATAAAACATATTCAATAACATTTCTTAAATGATATCTAGCAATTTCAGGAGTTGCCGGAAAAGGAGTAATCTCATCAATAAGTGATGGATGCGCACATAAATTTCGATCTTCATTTAATCTTTTTAAATCATTATATTCAACAGGAGATAATAACGAATAATCATCCTTCATTGTATCTAGTAATTTTCGTTCAAACTCTAGGGTCCCATTTATATTATTATTAATCCTATAATCTTCTATTTTGTTAAATAGAGCTTTTGCATTCTCATCATCCACTGACAACTCATGTAATTTACCAATAAAATCATATACTAAAGCAATCCATGTTGCTACTATACAAGAGCGAAATGCCCCGCCTTTATAGCACTTAATAGCTTCTAAAATATACTTTTTAGATATTTCATCACGACAAGTTAAATAAAGTTCATCTAAACTTTTCATAGTAAACTCCTTATACAATACGAATATGATATAATTTTATTATTCAACAACTTTCATGAAAATCCCTTCATTTTTAATTAGGATTACAAAATGATTATCTACTCTTCTACAAAACAATCTTTTATCCAAGATTTCGAACAAGGTGTCTTGGTAAAAAAACTACATCAAACATTAACAGAAAAATATCGCCGTGTTGGTGATTCTGAAATTCATTCATGGCAAACGTCTTTATCTTATATGGCTAATGTTATGCGTGATCTTGCTATACCAGACTTAGCTGGTGTTGCCATCGAATATATTGTTCCAAATACTCAAAAACGAGTAGACTTTATTATTACAGGATTAGATCAACAAGATAAAGAACATGTAGTTATTGTTGAGCTTAAACAATGGGGCGAAGCTTTCAAGGTAACAGATAAAGATAATATTGTATCAACCTACCTTGGCGGTGGAATCCGTGAAGTAACCCACCCTTCTTATCAAGCTTGGTCCTATTGTAGTCTTATTGAAAACTTCAATGAGGATGTGCAAAATCGGCCTATTAAGTTACATCCATGTGCTTTTTTACATAATTTTGACGAAAGCATCTCCCCTGAGCTCCGTGATCCTATCTATAATGATATCTTAAATATCTCTCCGATGTTCACACTAGGCCAAATGGATAGCTTACGTAACTTTATCAAAACCTATATTCCAAAGCCTGATACTACAAATATCATGGAGTCCATTGAACATGGTAAGTTGAGACCATCAAAATCACTTCAAGATTCTATTTTAAATATGCTAAAAGGCAATAAGGAGTTTGTACTTATTGATGATCAAAAGGTTGAGTTTGAACAAATAAAAAAAGCAGCGCTTGATGCTATTAAAAATAATCAAAAAACGGTGTATATAGTTCGTGGTGGTCCTGGTACTGGTAAAAGTGTAGTAGCGATCAACTTATTAGCAGAGTGTATTCATAATGGTTATATGGCACAATATATTACTTCAAATGCTGCTCCACGAAATGTATATAGCACCATGCTACAAAAAGGATTTAAGAAAACAGATATTAAAGCATTATTCCAAAGTAGTGGCACCTTCCATACACGGAAAAAGAACGAACTTCAAATTGCAATTGTAGACGAAGCTCATCGATTACGTAAAAAATCTGGTATGTTCCAAAATCAAGGTGAAGATCAAATCAAGGAAATCATTAATGCCTCTATTTTTAGTGTATTCTTTATCGATAGAAACCAACGTGTTACCTTTAATGATGCTGGTACAATTGATAAAATCCGAAACTTTGCACAAGAGCAAAATTCACTAATATATGAAGGTGTACTAGAATCTCAATTCCGTTGTAATGGCTCAGATGGCTATTTAGCATGGCTTGATAATGTACTACAAATTGCTGAAACAGCTAACTACGACGGATTTGAAGGTGATTATGATTTTAAAATCTTTGATAACCCTCATGAAATGTATGATGCTATAAAAGCAAAAAATATAATAAACAATAAATCTCGAGTTCTAGCAGGTTATTGTTGGGACTGGCCTAAAGAAGGTCGCATGACATCTCTCGTAAAAGATATCCAAATACCAGAACATAATTTTGGAATCAGTTGGAATCTAGGTAACTCTGATACATATGCTATTGATCCTGACTCTATCAATGAAGCTGGATGTATTCATACAACCCAAGGACTTGAGTTTGAGTATGTAGGTGTAATTATCGGCGACGATTTACGTTATGAAAATGGCAAACTCATAGTAGATATTAATAAACGTGCTAAAACAGATCAGTCTATCAAAGGTATCAAAAAACTTTTAAAGGAAAATCCTGAAGAAGCACAACATATTGCTAATGAGATCGTGAAAAATACCTACCGAACATTAATGACACGAGGCCAAAAGGGCTGTTATATTTACTGTACCAATAAAGAGCTATCTAACTATTTTAAACTAGCATATAACCATCAATTGAGCTATACTTACAACGAACCTCAAGTTGTTCTATCAGAACAACCACTAGCGGCCGACAAAACAAATTCGAATATAGATAAACTTAATCTTAAGTTAGATAAATAACAATACAGAGCCAGTAGCGCTATTTCTATAGCACTACTGGCTCTCTTATATTTAAATCAAATTTAATCTACATACATTAACTATTTACTTCTTCCCCACCAACTGATAGCTCATATCCACTAGCATTTTAAGTTTCTCTATATCTTAATATCTTTCAATATCCACCGAGATCCAGTGTTGTTTATTCATATGATACGTAGGGTAGATTCCACTTTCACGAATTAGGGTAGGAATTAAATCAGGTTCACATTTTAGATTGACTACATCCATAGGTTCATTTGTATCTAAACCTACTTGATGCCCTGTAATAGTAAAGATACCAGCAAACCATTTTTGATTATCTCTACGTCGGATCACTACATATTCAGGATATTTTTTCCATGGATAATCGATATCACAGATGTATTCTTGTTGTACATATTTAATGAGGTCATTACGTTTCATAATTATTTACTGCTTTTTGGGAAATAAAGTCATATCAAATACACCTTTTGGTATAGCTGACATACCTGCTAAACTTTTTGAGTATTTGTCTTTATCATTTGCATTATCTACGTATTGGACCACATCACGCAAGTCTTTTGACGGTACTTTATAATCTAAATCTGCCATGATAAAGTGCGTATACAAGTACTTATCATCATATAAGGATTGAATGTACATTCTAGATGTGGATCGTTCTACTTCCATATAAATAGCCGGGGTAGCATCATTCCAAACGGTTGCATATTGAATAGGTCTATACTCAGAGTAAGGCTTATACATAGCAAAGTATTGTATCAATTTAGCATTTATTGTATGTGGTTTAGCTAATTCTTTGGGCTGTAATTCTCGTACCATAATGCCTTCACGATAGCTTTTACCATCATAAATGTAAATAGCATCATTATCAGGACCGTTATACGTTAAATCACTAGATTTCAACGTTTGGAATGTAAATCCATTAATTGTGATAGGTTTAGTTTTTGAAAGTAATTGCTTAGCTGGCTCAATAGACGGCAACACATAATTAACCAAAGGAGACATGAGCTGTTTATATACATACTCTTGATCATGTGTTTTCAACAGCTCCACCTCTTTCTTTTTAGTCAAATCAAAAGCAATCCGATACGATACTGAAGGCTCTGCCTTAACTTTAAAATTAATAGCTCCCTCTAATGAACCAGTTTTTGTGGGGCTAATCTCCCATGTTGCATTTTTAACAGTCGGATAGGAAAATGAATTACCTGTAGATGTGCTTTGATTTTCTTTGCGAATGTTATAATTTAGATTTCCATCAATCAAAAGAAAGTTTCCGTGCTTAATCTCTGTAGTTAATGGGTCCCCCTTAATGGTTTTACCAAACTGAGTCCCCTCAGGAAAAGTAAATTTTAGATTAGCTCCATTATCTTTAAGAATAAAAACAGAAGATGAGAAGTTAACTGAATGATTTAATTCTTGCGTTAAATATACTAATTCATCTATCGTCCATTTTTTAGGCATATTATTTGTATATTTTGCCCTCACCTTATCGCCCACATCGGCTTCCATTTTCTTCGCGGTCGTATCTACCTTACGATAGTTTTGATATGCATCCTTTGGAATTGATGGATCTGCACCTGGTATATTAATATCAATTGCTTGGCTACCTAATGTCACAAAACTCAAACATAGTGCAACCATTAACGCACGTTTCATCATAAACTCTCATCCTTTCACATAATGTCTCCCAAATATTATATATATAGAATATCATATTTCATTTGACTCATAGTAGTATAATATAAATATAGGAACAAGGAGGTAATTACTATGAAATTTACAAAACGTATACTCATCATGACTGCTTTAGCCGTAACCGCTGTTGTATCTACTGGATTTGCTTACGATTATGTATGCAATAACTCTCAGTACAATTGCAACACTAACACACAATACAACTCCGATAACAATACGAACAATACTAACTATGCAACATCCAACAATGACAACCAAAATTATTGTGGTCCAAACTCAAATTTTAGAGGATGCGGCGGATATAGAAAATAATATTATAAATACACCAAAAGCCTATAGTACAAAATGTACTATAGGCTTTTGTCGTATATTACAAGAATACTATTTAATTCATCAAAATACAGTTAGGATCAATATGGCAACATACTTTTATCAGGAGTTCATTCTGTTAAAGTATTCAATGGCTTTTGGTGAGAATTCAACAAATGTATTCCCATAAGAGAATGGTCCCAATTCATATGGTTGGTATACAAGACCTATAGCGCCTTTACCTTTCAAGTAGTAGTTATCAGAAACATATTCTACATTCCAGTTAGGTAGTAGATCTGCTTTTTTATGACCTTCACTGTAGAAGCGCAATATACCAGAGTTAATACCTCGTTCTATTTGTTGTGGATTAGCAATTTTTACATAGTTATATAGTGGAATTCTTTGGCCAGTTATCTTGTTATATACTAGACCTTTAGTATTATACATACCATGTGCACTACCAGCATGATAATGATATGTAGTTAACAAAATTGATACAACTTGAGCGTCTTCGTAGGTAACTTTATAGTTTTGCTTTACTTGATATGCATGTTGATCGTAATAAACTGATTTCGCATATAAAACATAGTTAGCAATGTCTGTATTAATCGCTTTTTGCGCAAACATATTATTGGTATATACCAATGGATATTTTAATTCCATGTTTACATCGGACTGACTACCTGTAACAACAGTTGCATAGGTAGGTACTGCCAACATAACACCTAACATAGAGGTCATACATAGCTTTTTAAAGATTCCCATAATACTGTCTCCTTTTAACAAACAACTTTAAATAGGTTATTACTGTGTTAGTTCTACAGGCTATGATAAAACTCCTCTTTTTATATTTTCCTTATCTGATAATTTATTCACCATATAAAATAACAAGACTATCTAGTCTTTCACACTAAATGTTAGGCAGAATGCCTCCTAATACAGCGATAATAAGCCCAAGTACAATCATCCAAGTAGATATAAACATTAAAATAAAGGATGTATGTGTATAGATTTGTATAGTGAATTGGTTATAATTAATATCACCTTTAATCACCTTATCCCCTACTTTTTTCATAACTGCATCTAGTACAAAGGGATCCTCTGTAATAGACAGTCTATAGGTGCCTGGTACCGCATCAAAGGTATATAGTTCCATTCTTGAATGAGTAATACCATTCACCCGTGCACGCATAATAGATAAAGCTAAAGGAATCGCCCTTCCCGTCTTTTCATCAACTATATTGAATCCAAATTCACCGACAGGTGCCTTTGTAAACATTTTTCCACTAAGCCATAGGCCATACGTACCTGCTCGCTCTAGGCTAAAGGTTCCTTCTTTGTTTACGTAGGGCATTTCATATAACATTTTAGCTCTACCAAAGCGAATCGTATTTTTAATACCTAAATAGAACAAACAAAATCCCAAGGGTATCAACAGATAAAATAACTGTTCCATTGCCTACGCCTCCTCTATGCACCCTCTTTTACACAACACAATATGTGTTTTCACTATATCATACTTTCACCATACAAAAAAGGACCCTCCAAAGAGAGTCCTTAGTCTGTATTGTTATGCTATTAAGCGTTTTTAGCTACTTCAACAAGTTTAGCGAATGCTGC
>OGEC01001280.1_pt1 | contig 13101 bp, 6 predicted proteins | sample 1570551 | NCBI WGS metagenome assembly OGEC01 (sample SAMEA2582127, study PRJEB24529) | metagenome | biome: Human gut stool | place: China | collected 2011 | reverse complement strand
ACCCTGATGTTTCGATTCTGGAAGTCAGCTCTGCATCCGTTCAGCCGGAGGGTGAGGCTGTTTCTTCTCTGCGGCTTCTGCTGCGTCTAGATTCTGTTGCGCAGGATGTGCCCATCAGTACGGTTTTTGAAGCCGCCAAGGTATTTGAACATGGTGGGCCATTCGCTGACCTTCTGACCTGTGAGCCGCCTAAAGTCCATAAAGACACCCGGCTGCGAACCAGTGGAGAGCTGCTGCGCTACTCTCTGGAAGAAAGCGAGTATCCGACAGAGCCGTACCCGAATTCGTTCTTTGAGTGGCTCTACTACCGTGCGTTGAAGCAGTCCCCGGAAAAGGCTGCGCAGCTGAGCAGATATAATGCCTTTTCTGATATTGCTGCCGCGGCGGATTCTAAAAAATATTATGGCGATTCCTCGCGGGCGGCTGCGATTTATGTGGGACTTGCAGCGGCAGGAAAAATTCCGTGCATCGATTCCTATGAATCATTTATTGCGGAAGTTTACACGGAGCCAAAGCCTTTGCCCAAGTCTGGAAAATCTGAGAGTGCTTCAAAAATGACACCCGAAGTTTCTGAACCAGCAAAGGAGATTCCGGTAGACGAATCACCGCAGTCCGATAATGCAAACATTCCGGATGTTGCGCAGATGGAGCATATCCTTGAGCTGCCCAAAGCGACCTGTCTGCTCCTCTCTTTGGCAAAAAATGCTGGTCTTTCTGCAAATAATTCCAGTGAGCTGGCGTATAAGGGAAAGGAATTTTTGCTTGACACTTATCAGAAAGCACTAAAAAACAAAACGCTCCAAATCAATATTCATAAGAACAAGATCACTTTTCCGATGGAAGATCATGACAGCGGATTTCATGCGGTCGGAGTACTGACCCGTTCGCCTGCTTGGGAATACGGATGGAAGTTCAACTATCTGGCCGAGAATACACCCGGGGCAGAAAAGCCCGAAGTCAAAGCAAAGCTCCAGAAGCCTTTGACCGCATTGGAGCATCTGGAACGCTGTGGGTATAAAATCGTTCAGCAGGTCGTGCCGGAAAAGCTTCCACCGATTGCTGTTCAGCGGATGGCATGGAAAACAGGCGAGGCTCTTTGCGACCCGGTGGTGGTGGATTTCTTGCAGTTTATCCGAACACATATGCAGAACGATGGCTCTTTTTCGTTCCGTATCCCAAAGGGTACGTCCAAAAAATCGTTTGCCATACTTTCAGAGATCGCGCAGACGTGGGACAAAATGGGACTTTTTGCAGCCATTGTGATTTACCCGCAGAATATCGTCTATGAACTTGCGCAAAATGAAGCCGTCCGGCATTTTTTGAGCGGAAAGTGGCTGGAGCTTTTTGTGGAGCATCAGGTCCAGCAGATCCTGAACCACTATCGAGAGGAGCAGGGCGCAGAAGTTTCGGTTTGCTCCAATGTGGTTCTTTCAGAAACGGCATCCGTAGGGAACACGCATGAGCTGGATGTCGTGTTCTCTATCAATGGAAAATTCTTCTGGATAGAAGCCAAATCGTCCAGCCGAAGCATTGATTATGGAAAGTATGCTTCTCTGTGCGAAAAGCTGAACGTGACACCAGAAAGCTTGCTTTTGGTCAACAGCGATTTGTCCGTGGAAGAGTGCGAAGGTGTTTCCTATTTCTGGAATTACCGTGTTGCAAATTGTGCAACGATCACGCAGGAACTGGAAAGCATGATTGCTAAACAAATCGAACGCACCGGAAATGCTGTTCTGAGTACAGACTGAGCAATAAGCAAAAAAGGCCCTGAGAACCCTGCCGGATAAGCGGCAAAGTTCTCAGGGCTTTATTGTTTATCGGGTCTGTTCGGTCTGCTTGGAATTCTTTTCTTCCTTAAAGAACAGCTCTACATTCTTCTGCGCTTTTACGATTTCCTGCATCTCATCCCATGCCTTCCGGTATGCCGGGTAGAGTGCCTTTTTCTTGGTGAGCAAGGCAGAATACTCCGCATTCAGTTCTTTTACCTTCGGCAGCTTTTTCAATCCTGTTTCGTCGAAAGCATCTTTGGCTGCTCGGTGCAGCGTGATTTCCTCCCGGTGCGCTTCCAGAAATTTGGAACTATACCCGGATTTGCGGTAAGCATCGTACACTGGCCGGGTCTTGGCATAGTTGATAATGTGAGTATGAAGAATTGCAATCTCGGTCATACGCTGCTCTGCGTCCTTGATAGAATCGCCTAGTTCGTGATAGTGCGAAAGTGCAGCATCTGCACGTTCCTTCAGCTCATCCGCACTACCGATTTTCTGCTCCTGCAAGAAAATCAGCGTCTTGGACATCTCTTTCAAGTTATGCTTTTTCGCCCAACGCTCATAGCCACCGCTCTTGCCCTCGGCAAGTTTTGATTGAATGTCCACCAGCAACTGAAATGGCTGCTCTTTGGGAGGCTGTTTCTGACGGGGGCGATGTTCTGCCTTGCCAGCCAACACAGCTTTGATTTCTTCCTCACTGTACCCGGCACCCAGTGTCTTAAACCGGATAAAGCGTTTCTGCCGTGCGCCTTTGACCGAGGTGTATTTGCCGCGCTTGATCTCATAGCCCTGCTGTTCCAGCTTTTGAAGAAAATCTTCGTAGTCGGTGGGCTTCTGCTGCAAAATTTCGTCAATGACGCTGCACAGTCGGTCGCGGTTGCTTTCCCTTGGCGGGTAGGTGATACGTTTCTGACGCTCCCGATAAGGCTTCTTTTCGATCACGGAGAGCTGATGCTCCAGACAAATCAGGTCGCTCAACCGCTGCACTGCCAGCCCAGAGAAGAAAAAATCCCGGAATTTCCGGGTGCCATCCAGTGCAGTGGAATTGTAAATGATATGGTTGTGGATGTGTTCCCGGTCGGTATGCGTGGCAACGATAAAGGCATGTTTGCCTTTCAGAAATCGGGAGGCCAGTTCGTAGCCGATACGATTAGCTTCCTCTGCCGTGATTTCACCGGGCCGGAAGGATTGCCGTATCTGATAGGCAATCACATTGTTTTTCTGGCTGAGCCCGGTGGCCTGCTCGTACAGCTTCTTTGTGAGCATAAACTCCTCATCCACAGTAAGCGGGCTGCATTGATAACTGCTGACAAGTTCGCCCCTTTCAGTCTTGTCGGGATTCTGCGCATAATCAGTACGGTCTTTCAAGCAGGCGTCGATAGATTTTCCTTTGTGCTGATGCAGTGCAATCAGACGAGTAGCAGCCAGAGCAGATCACCCCCTAAATGAAAAAGCCGCCCGAAGGCGGCAGAAGATTCAAAATCAAATCAGGTCCCGAAGCCAACCACTGAATCGTTCAACGCCCTCCACCATCGCCGTTGCGCCGACAAAAAGGACAAAGCAGAAAAATTCAGCAACCAGCAGAGTCAAAAACTGATTCCAAGTCTGGCGATAGACGGTATAGATGCCGCAGCCGAAGATATACAGCATCAACGGCGCGACAACATAGCTGGACAAGGTAAGCAGCCACTTTGCCATCAGAGCCAGAAAAGCTACAAACAGAGAGAGAGGGACAAGCACTATCTTGAACAGAAACCTCATATCAAACACCAACCTTTCCTTTCGCCCCTATTATAAAGGTATCAGCCCCTGCCTTACAAGGATGTCAACCGTTATGTAAGCCCGCAGCCTCCCACTGCGGGAAAATGTTTAGAGTTCAGCCAGCTTTGCGAGAATTTGCTTACCAATGGAGATCAACTCATCCAGTCGCTGCCGCAGGTCCTCCAGATCGGCGGCATAGAGCTGACCGTTTTCATTTGTTCGCTTCGCCACCTGATTCAGATTGTTGCTGCACATCTGCAAAAGATACGCCATGCGGCGCAGCTGTGGCAGATCCAGATGCAAACAATATCCGTCCAGCGCCATCTTGCGCAGATAGGAGCCGATACTCAGAATACCGCTGGATTCCATTTTGTTCCGAATCCGTTCCAACTCCGGCTTGCTGACCCGGAAATGGAGCTGCTGGTCGCGACGGTCGCTCACCGGGCATCACCGTCCTTGTCGTAATAGCTGCGGAAGGGCTTCACCGGCTCCGGCTTATCCGACTTTTCTTCCAGCGCCGCCAGCACCGAGGAGCGGCGAGGTGCATCCTCCTGTTCTTGCTCGTCCTGTTCCGGCTCGTGGCTCTTTTCGTCCACATCCAACTGGGCGTTCAATTCAGCAAGCCGTGCGGACTTTTCTGCCAGTTCTTCCTCCTGTGGGAAAGGCTTTTCCACTTCGATTTGCGCCGCTGCCTGCTGCTGATGCAGAGTGGCTAGTTCATTCTCAGCAGAGTTAATGCGCTCCGGGAAGTTGTTCAGCGAATTATCCAGACGGATAATGTTGCCCAGCGGGTCGGTGCCCAGTGCTACCGGGTACATCCGCTGACCCTTCAGAATCGCCTGATATTCGCTGCGGAAGGTATCGAACCGCAGGGACAGTTCAAAGCCCCGGTAGCGGCCGATCACTTTTTCTTCGGCGTTGGGCAGTTCGGAACAGGCAAGCACCAGACGCTCACCGGCGGTCTTTTTCTCGTCGTAGGCAACACCCTTAATGGTCATGCCGCAGAATTCCTCCTTGCCCTGTGGGTGGGCGGCGGCAAGCTGTGCATCCGCTTTCAGCCCAGCGATGTGAGCATTCGTTTCCTGAATATCTGCCGGAAATTTGGTCAGCAGCTTGTCTTGCAAACGGAATTTCTGGCTCTGGTGGTCGGCTTTCAGAACTTTGAGTTTTGCGACCTGAACATCCAAATCCATCTTCTCCTTGATGAGCGGATTTCCGGCACACAATGCCTTGATCTCCGCATAGGAAAGCGCCTGTTCGTCTACATCCTCGCAGGAGCGCACCGGAGATTTGCTGGTCATAATCTGCGAGATAAATCGCTGCTTATTCTCCAAGGTCTGATACAAGTACGAGTCAAATGTCCCTTCCGTGACGTAATTGAACACCTTGACTTCCTTATTCATGTTGCCCTGCCGGATGATTCGCCCGTTGCGCTGGGTCATGTCGCTGGGCTTCCAGCCAACATCCAGATGATGCACCGCCACAAGTCGGGACTGCACGTTGGTGCCGGCTCCCATTTTTGCTGTGCTTCCGAGCAAAACCCGCACATCGCCAGAGCGTACTTTGGAGAATAATGCGGCCTTTTTGGCTTCGGTGTCGGCGTTGTGGATAAACTCGATCTCGTTTTCCGGCACACCGGCAGCGACCAGCTTTTTGCGAATATCATCGTACACGTTAAAGTTTCCGTCATTTTTCGGGGTGGAGAGGTCGCAGAACAAAAGTTGGGTCAGCTTCTGGTCTTTGCCCTCCTCCCAGATCTTCAGCACATTCTGCACACAGACGTTGAGCTTGCTGTTGGGGTCGTCCGGCAGCATGGGGTTCATCAGGCGCACATCCAGACCGATTTTTCTGCCGTCGTTTGTGACGCAGAGCATATTGTCCACAGACGCATCCACCGTGCCGGAGTGGATTTCCGCAGCACGTTTGCTCAACTCCTGCACCATCTCCTTTTGAAGGTCGGACGGCTTTGCCACCACGGTCTCAAACTTTGCGTCCGGCACCGGCAGATGAAGCTGGTCGGAAGTTTTAATGTCCGCAACTTCCTTGAACATGGACATCAGTTCCGGGAGGTTGAAGAACTTGGCAAATCTCGTTCTTGCCCGATACCCTGTACCTTCGGGGGCAAGCTCGATGGCGGTGGTGGTCTCACCAAAGGTGGACGCCCAACAGTCGAAGTGGGTCAGCTTTTTCTGCTGCAAGGTGCTGTACTGCAAATACCGCATGACCGTGTACAGCTCGGTCATGGAGTTAGACACCGGGGTGCCGGTCGCGAACACCACGCCCCGCCCGCCGGTGATCTCGTCCAGATAGCGGCACTTGCCGAACATATCGGAAGATTTCTGGGCTTCACTGGTGGATAATCCTGCGACATTCCGCATTTTTGTTGTGAGGAACAATGTGCAGCACCCCTGCGGCTGCGAAGCAGTCCGCAGAGTAGTCTGCTTTGTTGTGATAGGTAACTTTTTGAAGTAATCTCCAAGTTTTCCCCCACCTCACGCCGGGCGTGCACCTTTCAGCGCACCCGGCGTACCATCAAATCGATTTACTTTCTTCCTTCAGATTTCAACACTTTGCGTCCTCACGGACATAAAGTGGCTGTAAATTTCACATTTTAAGTTTTTCGCGGTATTTCATAATTTTGCCTACCGTCTTTGCATTAAGCTCAGGCGGTATTGGACTGTTGTGAACCATGCGGTGGCATGGTTCACACAGCCAAACCAGATTCGGTACTTTATTGATTCTATCAAGTGGAAGCTTATTTTTAACATGGTGACAATGCTTTTGAAGCATGGGTGAGAAGGCATTTCCACAGCATTTACATTTTCCTTTGTCCCTGCTGTAAGCATATTCCCGGTTCATATAATACTCAAAATTCATCCTTCCCTTTGCGTACGCTGATATCGCAATATCGCTTGGGGAGTTAACGGATGGACGGTCACACGGAAGCGGCTTGTGCTTAGTACGGTAACTTACATATCGCCTACGCCCTTCCGCTGTGTACGGTGTCATTTTCTGGTCAAATGGCTTGGATTCATAGTGACTATGCGTGATGAACGCATAAGTTATACCAAACCAATTTCCTTCGACCCATACAGCAAATGTCTTACTGTCGTAGCCCTTGTGGCGGTCAGGAAGATTGCAGAGCACCTTCAGCGGCACCTGCATGGAGTTGTACCGTTTTGGGTACAGCTTTTTCCATACGGCCAGTGCCGCATTGTTTACTCTGCGGTCTATCGCATGGTAGGCATGAGCACAGATAGATGTCTGCAAGTACTGTGCCATACCCATAATGACAGAGTTAACGTACTGAATTTGCGCAGCCTGCACATTGACTTTTTGACAAAGTTCTATGCGGTGCACTTCTTCGAGCAGTTTCTTAGTCTTCTTTCCTAGCCGCTCCATATCCGGCAGCGGCTTTCCAACCAAATGGTTTGTCCATGTTGCCGGGTCAGGAGTTTTCCGTTTTCGTTCAGCCTTTACCACAAAGCCAAGAAAGTGTATACCGTTTGTCCGCAGGTCTGTTACATAGGTCTTTTCCTGCGACAATTCGAGTTTCATTCTGTTCCGAAAATATTTTGTCAAAACACGTTTCAAGCGGAGTGCTTCCTTCTCCGTTGATGTCAGAATCACCCAATCATCGGCGTAGCGATAATTGTACTTTGGTGTTATGCCAGCCCATTTTAGTCGCCTCGTATCGTTGCCTTTGTGCTTGCACTGTCTGTGCGGTTCCATATACATACGACCAACATACCAATCAAAATCATTCAGATAGACATTGGATAAAAGCGGTGAAAGGATTCCGCCCTGCGGTGTACCAAGCTCTGTTGCATGAAATAGGTCATTTTCCATATATCCAGCTTTCAGCATCTGGCTGATGATTTTCAGCACACGTTTGTCATGGATACCGATTCTCCAGAGCTTTTGTATCAGCAGGCGGTGATTGATATTGTCGAAGCATCCCTTGATGTCGCCCTCAACTGCCCACACGGGTTGGTCAGGCGATTTGCATCCGGCATTTATGACATTGATGATACCCCGGATTGCGTGTTTCTGTGCCCGATAGGGGCGGAAACCGTAGCTTTGCGGATAAAATCTCGCTTCACAGATCGGCTCGATAATGATACGCACGCACTCCTGTATGATCCTGTCCAACACAGTAGGGATGCCCAGCGGTCTTTTCTTTCCGTTACTCTTTTCGATATATTCACGGCGGGCTGGCTTGGGTCGGTAGTTGCGAAAACTCGATTGAATCAATAAAATAAGCTCATCTTTTGGCATTTGAAGGTATTTGTCCATTTTTATCTTATCCACGCCAGCAGTTTTGCTGCCTTTGTTGGACTTGATATTGTGGACGGCGGTTACAATGGTCACTTCGTTTGCCATCGCTTCCACCAGACCGGTGAACGATACTCCTTGACCTGACTTCTCATAGAGAAAGTCCTGAATCTTTTTAAGTTCCGTTTCCGTTGAAAATCTGACGTTCAAATGCACAAGGTTTTCACCTCGCAGTTCGTCACCCATCTTTCAGGGAGTTATAGGATTTTCGTTTTGTGAAATTTACAAATCGATTTGACTCGTATCCTTCGCCATGGAATATTTCAATTCCGTATGACTGGCATTACCCAGCCCAGACTACTATGATACGGCTGACTTCCTGTTGCTTTCACTGCGCTGTAACGCTCCAACAACAGGCTCTCAAACGTTCCTTAATCTCTATCCTTTTTTTTGAAACCCTTAGGCCGCTACCTTACACCGGGAAAATCCAACCATGCTTTGAACCACAGTTGCTGCATGATTCCTGATGGGGATTTCATCCCACAGGGCGTGTGCAGAAAAACCAGCCACACACACTTTTTCCAAGGGTCACCCTTTCGGATGCCGTTCGCTCTTACGATGCTGCATAGCTTTCCCTAACGGATAGCCATAGGTTTCGGAAGCCCGCACCATTATTATCCATGCCTCTTTGCAGAGGTTTAGGTTTTCAGGTTACGCCTTCACCACGCTCTGTACAATGCACACTTACAGGTGGCAACGCACAGTGGAGTATTAGCTCTCGTACTGTCTTGAATTTTGACCTATTCTCTGGAACTTTGTTCCTCGACATTGGTTCTGTACGGCAGAGGAATTTCACCCCTGATTTTGAGATTAAAGTTCTCTGTGATATTTTCTTATTGCTAAGTGCAATCACATGGTGCTTTTCGTCCTTGCTGTCAACAAGGGCTTATGCACAACGTTTCGCACAATTTTTGAACGCGTGTGACTCGTCCACAAACAGGCGGTCAACGCCAAGCTGCTCAAAGGTAATTACATCGTCCTTACGCTCATCGGAGCGCAGTTTTTCCAGCTTGGTTTCCAGCGTTTTCCGGGTCTTTTCCATCTGCTTGATGGAGAAATTCTCGCCTGCGTGGACTTTCAGCTCATTGATGGCGGCAAGCGTTTCATAAATTTGCTCCTGAATGATACGCTCCTGCCGCTCAAAGGACAGCGGAATGCGCTCAAATTGCGAATGGCCGATGATGACGGCATCGTAGTCGCCGGTGGCGATGCGGGCGCAGAATTTTTTGCGGTTGGCAGTTTCAAAGTCCTTGCGCCGTGCCACCAACAGCTTGGCATTCGGGTAGAGGTTCAGAAACTCCGAAGCCCACTGTTCTGTCAAATGGTTGGGCACTACGAAAAGGCTTTTCTGGCACAAGCCAAGGCGGTTTTGCTTCCATGGCAGACGCAGCCATCTCGTAGGTCTTCCCAGCCCCAACTTCGTGTGCAAGCAACGTATTACCGCCATAAAGCACATGAGCGATGGCGTTGCGCTGGTGTTCCCGGAGGGTGATCTCTGGGTTCATGCCCACGAATTTGATGTGGGAGCCATCGTATTCGCGGGGGCGGGTAGAGTTAAACAGCTCGTTGTACTGCTTCACCAGTGCAATACGCCGCTGGGGGTCTTGCCAGACCCAGTTGGCAAAAGCGTCTTTGATGACCTGCTGTTTCTGCTGCGCCAGCATGGTCTCTCTCTTGTTCAGCACCCGTTTGGGCTTGCCCTCGGCATCCTCGATGGTGTCGTAGATGCGGACATCTTTCAGGTTCAGGGTCTCCTCCAGAATCTTATAGGCATTGGCACGGCTGGTGCCGTAGGTCTCGGAGGAAATAATGTCGCTCCGCCCGGTGGCAGTCTTGCCCTCCACACGCCACTCGGCGGTATACGGAGAATATCTCACTTTGACAGCATGACGCAGATAGTAGGGGATCTGGAAGGTCTCGGTCATAAACTTCTGGATAATACTGGGGTCGATCCACGTTGCACCCAAGCGCACATCAATTTCGGAGGCTTCCAGCTCTCTGGGCTGCGCCTTGGTCAGTGCCTCCACATTGACGGAAAACTCCGGGTTGGTCTCGGCGGCAAACTGCGCCATCCGCAGCTTTGCCCGGACATCGCCGGACAGGTACTCGTCTGCCATCTGCCAGCCCGCTTCCGGGTCGGTGGGGTCGGCGGCAGGGTCTTTGAAGATCACGCCGGAGAGTTCGGTGGTAATGCGCCCGTACTCGCCGGGTGTGCCCAGCAGCTCCGCCATATAGGGCAAGTCCACCTTGCCATGCTCTCCGATGGACACCGCCAATGCTTCGCTGGGGGTGTCTACACTGGTGACGGTGCGCTCCGGGCGAATGGTGCGTTTCGTAAACATTGCAGCCTTGCTCTTGAGCTGCCCTTGCTCGTCCAGATTTTCCAGCGAACACAGCAGATAATAGGAGGAATCCTGCTCAAACAGCCGCCCGTTTTTGCGGTCGTTCAGCAGACCGTATTTGGCGGTAAAGGCATCGTAGGCGGCGTTCAAACGCTCCTGCGTTGCCTTAATGTCGGCATCGGGGTAATCCTCCAACTGCTGTTGAATCAGCTCGTTGACGATCTGCCGCAGCTCCACCATGCCGGTGACGCGCCCCTTGGCGGTGTCGGACAGTTCTACCTGCGTCATCACGGAATTTTCCCGGTAGAAAACTTCGCCGTCCACTACGGTGTAGGAGAAATTCTTCACCTCCGGGTCGGCAGGCAGGGTGCGCCGGGTGGTTTCTTCCTCGGCAATGTCAGGGGTGTCCACCTCGGCGGCGGTGTACTGCCCCTCGATGTGCTGCACCGCTTCGGCAAGCTGGTCGGCAAGTTTTGCGCCCTCGATGGGGGCAACGGTCAGTTCCTCCCGTCCGTACTGGGTGCTTTCGGTGGTCAGCTCGCCCAGCACCATCTCCGGATGGTCTACGAAATACTGGTTGATGGCAAAGCCGTCCTCGGTCTTGCCAAGCTGCACCCAGTCCGGCTCAATGTCCGCAGGGCGGTCACGCTTCTGCAAAAAGATAATGTCGCTGACAACATCTGTGCCTGCGTTAGCACGGAACGCATTATTCGGCAAACGGATGGCACCCAGCAAATCGGCACGCTCTGCCATGTGCTTGCGGGCGGTGCTGTCCTTGCTGTCCATGGTGTAGCGGCTGGTGATGAACGCCACCACGCCGCCCGGACGCACTTGGTCGATAGCCTTGGCGAAAAAGTAGTTGTGGATGGAGAATCCCAACTTGTTGTACGCCTTGTCGTTGACCTTGTAGTTGCCGAAGGGTACGTTGCCCACCGCCAGATCGTAGAAGTCACGCCGGTCTGTGGTCTCAAAACCGGCTACGGTAATGTCAGCTTGCGGGTACAATTTTTTCGCAATGCGCCCGGTGAGGCTGTCCAGTTCCACGCCATACAACCGACTGTCCTGCATGGAGTTCGGCAGCATTCCAAAGAAGTTGCCCACACCCATGGACGGCTCCAGAATGTTACCGCTGCGGAAACCCATGCGCTCCACCGCATCGTAGATACCACGGATGACGGTAGGGCTGGTGTAGTGGGCGTTCAGGGTGCTGGAACGGGCTGCGGAGTATTCGTCCTCGGAGAGCAGCCCTTTCAGCTCGGCGTACTCTTTTGTCCAACCGTCCTTGTTGGGGTCAAAGGCATTTGCCAAACCGCCCCAGCCTACATACTGGGAAAGCACCTGCTGCTCCTCGGCGGTGGCACCCCGGTGCTCCTCTTCCAGCTTGAACAGGGTACGGATGGCTTCGATGTTCCGGGCGAATTTCTGTTTGGGGCCTCCGACACCCAAATCATCATCCGTGATGTGGAAGTTCCCAGCAGGCGCAGCGTTTAGGGCTTCATCCAAGGCGGCAGCATCCGGGAAGGTCTGCACCTCTCCGTCCATCACAGTAGAAATGGGCAGCGCATCCAGTTCTTCGTCGGAAAGTTCAGGCTCAACCTGCCGCAAGCCATCCTTGAATTGTTGCTTATTGATAAGTTCGTTATCCCACGATTGCCCCTGCGCGCTGGTGTCGATGCGAACATCCGTTTCGCCTACATAGCCAATTTTCCCCTCGATGGTTCGGGTAGGAAGGTCAACGATAGCATTGTCACCGACCTTATAATCAACTGCTTTTTCGGGAGCAGCATCAAGGGCTTCATCCTGCTGTTCGTACAGTTCCCGGACGACAGACAAAGGTTCTTCCCGAAAAATTGGCATCCGCAGGTCGGCCAGTGCCATATCCTGCAAGGAAACCTTGCCCTTATCAAAATCCACTCCGTCAATCCGAAATTTCCGGCTATCCATATTGATGATGGAGCCGATGGGCAGATAGTCCTCTTTGTGCAGATGTTTAGTCTGGTGATGAGTCCCATCTTCGTTCAATCCGGCAAGGTAAACATCATTGCCCGCAGACCACAATTCTTTTGACTTTCTTGCCCATAAGCTAGGTGGAAAGCCTGTGACCTGAACTTCGCCCAGTGCTGTTTCTCTCGTAAACAAAGCACTGTTGAGAACTTTTGCGACCTTGGCAGCATCTTCTCCATAGAACATAAAATTGCCGCCAGCTTCAAATCCAACCAGAGTATCCGGGTGCTGCGCCTTTAATGCAGTGTATTCGGCTGCACTGGCGGCGTTCAGTTCAAGGGGAAAGTCGATGGCTCTTCTTTCTTTGTCCGACAGGTAGCGGTCAGACTGAATCATCAGGTCAATATATTTTTCGACCCGATCCCAGCGGAGAAGCACTTTCTGATGGTCGGGATAATGCTCAAACGTCAGGCCCTTGCTGTCATGGTCAAGCCAACCACTGCTTCCGTCCAGATAAGTGTGTGAAGAACCGCCGGGGCCATACGGTGCATATTCGTTGGCAAGAGCTTTTGCCCGGAGTTTTCGGTCAGGCTGCAACTGATAAATTTTCCATATCCGAAGTTTGCTGCCTTCAACATTGGAACCTCTCCGCAGCGCATTTTCAATCTCCGCCTGCGACAAAACAAAAGCGGAGGGCGATTTTTCGCTCTCCGCTTGGTCGATGGATTCAATTTGTTTGTCTTCGGTGGGAATGTGGGCATCGAAGAAACTTAACTGTAAATCAGTTCGTTCAGCACCAGTTCCTCTGCCTGTACCCGCAGGCTGTTCATGTGCTGCACCCATGCCATCTGATTCTGCTCCTTGTCCGGGGCCGGGTTCTGTTTCAGAAGCTGCGCCATGGTCTGCTGCATCCGGCTCTCTGCCGTCTGCTCCACCTCCATCAGGTGCGG
>OGEC01001277.1_pt1 | contig 13123 bp, 8 predicted proteins | sample 1570551 | NCBI WGS metagenome assembly OGEC01 (sample SAMEA2582127, study PRJEB24529) | metagenome | biome: Human gut stool | place: China | collected 2011 | reverse complement strand
TAGAGCTCTCCCTGACGGTCTGCGGGCAGTTCCACGCTTCCCAGGTCCGACAGCTGCCGGTTCATATCCCATTTTACATATTCGATGTTGGCACTGTGCAGAACTGCCGCCACGCTTTCAAATGCATGATCCCTGACTTCCTTGCGGGACAGATCCAGCACATACTGGTTCCGGCATAAGCTGCCGGCCCGTCCCGGAATAGCGATGGCCCAGTCGGGATGCTCTCTGTACAGCTCCGAATCCGGGGAGATCATCTCCGGCTCAAACCAGATACCAAACTTCATTCCCAGTGCATTGACCTGCTCCACCAGAGATTTTAAGCCCCCTGGCAGTTTCTGCTCATTGACCTTCCAGTCACCTAAGCTGGTACTGTCATCGTTACGGTGTCCGAACCAGCCGTCATCCATGACCAGCATCTCAATGCCGAGCTTTGATGCCTGTTCTGCGATCTTCAGTAGTTTTTCCGTGTTAAAATCAAAATAGGTAGCTTCCCAGTTGTTGATCAGGATTGGTCTCTTTTTATCACGGTACTCGCCGCGGATCAGATGATTGCGGTACATATCGTGGTAATGGCGGGTCATGCCTCCCAGACCTTCCGCAGAATAGGTCATAACGACTTCCGGAGCCGCAAAGCTCTCGCCCTGCTCCAGTTTCCAGACAAAGTTCTCCGGATGAATGCCCATAGTCATACGGATGGAATCGAACTGGGAAAGCTCCGCCTGCGCCAGGAAATTGCCAGAGTATACAAAGTGCATACCGTAGACTTCACCGGCATCCTGCGTGGCATCCGCAGAAAGCAGTGCGATAAAGGGATGCTCCTGATGGGAAGATTCTCCCCGCACGGAGCCAACACTCTGTTTGCCGTGCATCAGACTTCTTCTCTCCATCTGACGCTCTCTCGCCCAGGATCCGTGCAGCGTAAGAATGTCATACTTTTCATCCGTGCAGTCCAGATCCAGGCAGGCAGACATAACTTTTGTCACATAAATAGGCTGCCCTGCCGTATTTTTCAGGATCACACTGCGGGTGATCACATCTTCCTCTTCAAATGTAGTATAGATCAGGTCTGCAGCCAGACCGATGACCGGATCCGCCAGATGTAGGATCAGGGTATCGCAGTCCTCATCCCCCGGAAATGTGGAAGGAAGTCCCGGCAGTGCCGGCTTCTCCTTTACGATCTCATGAGAGACATACTGTAACTGCACTCCTACATGTCCCTGTGCTGTCCGCACGGAAATGGCGCTTTCTCTGTAATCTCCCAGACCGTTTCCCGGATATTCCATGGGGAAAGAATCCAGAAATGACACACGCTCTCTGTTATTCTGTGACGGAACAAAGGGTGCTTCTCCCGTACGCAGCAAATATACCGGTGCCGGTGTATTCTCGGTATACTGCAATTTCTGACCGTAATATACGTGTCCCACAAAATTCTCCTGATCTACAATTGCCAGAAGATAGCTGGTGTGTTCCGTGTCCAACCAGAAGGTTCTGTCCTGTTCGATGTATCTGATTGCCATAATTTACCTCTTCCTTTATAAAAATTAATAACCAATAGCCGTTTTCACAATATCGGTTCTTCCGGGCATTTCCGAATAATAAATCGCCCAAGGGTTCTGTCACAAATATAAAAAAGCAAACGGTGCTTCCGGTTCTGTCTTCAAAAACTGCATCAGCATCAGTCCACAGCGCATGGACACCCGTTCTTCCCGCAGGATACGAAGTACTTCCTGTCTGTCTGCCAGGATCACCTGAATATCCTCGGTATTTTCCATCTGCTGTCCCACATTCTCTGTCACGGTTCCGAAGATCATGCTGCCGCTCTCGTCTGTCAGCCCCTGTGCCAGGAAAAATCCTCTTCGGAAAGCCGGTTCTCCGCCTTCGTAGACTTCCAGTTTCCAGCCGGTCTCCTCGATCATTTCCCGACAGGCGGCCTCCGAAGCGGTCTCCTCCGGCTCGATCAGTCCCGCCGGCAATTCATACAGATAATCATTCACGGGATACCGGTACTGACGCACCAGCACCAGTTTCTCTCCGTCCTCTGTCACTGCGTAGACCGCCATGCCCTCGGGGCGCATACTGTGGGTCTTGTGTTTGATATTGTTTTCATCATTTCGGGACGCAAAATAATAATGAAACGGCGTTCCGTCCCGTCCCAGGGCATCAATGTGATACAGGTTCAAAAACGGATTATCCGTCTGTTTCTCGATTCCCCGATAGTGTTTTCTGTCATTTCCTTTTGCGTCCATGTTTTCCATGCCCTATTTATACTCCATGTCTTTCTGTTCCCATCGTGCTCTGTCATCCACGTTCCCACAGCGCATCATCTGCTGCAGGCGCAGGCAGCCGTGACGGAACTACTGTAGGATCTCCTCCAACAGTGCCACTGCCAGCTCCGGATTCTTCATGCCATCCGCCAGCCCCACGGCTGCGGTCTCCTGATACCATCCGGTCTTCCTTACCCATTCGTTGTTCTCAAGCCGGATCCCCGCCACAATCGTTTCTCCCGTCATGGTATTTAACACCATGATCTGCTGATCTTCATATCTGTCCAATAGTTCCTTAGGCAGATAATCCCTTAAATCCGCCAGATAATCCGTGCCTCCCATGAGCTTCAAAAACTCTTCGTCAGAAAAAAACACATCCACCGACCGGGTCATGAACAATACCTGGATCGTGCTGAGATTCGTGGAATCCACATCGGAATCCGAGTTCGGATCGATCCAGATCGTATCATTCAGGTTCACCACATCCCGTTTTGATATCACACCGTGCTCCCGCAGGAAATCCGTAAAATAATCCGGACCGGTGGCTTCGATGTGCTCTCCGTCCGTATTCACTGCCATGACTCCCATGACGAAGCTGGTCTTGGTGGCAAAATGTACGATCAGGAAAATAACAATAGCGATCCCCGCTGCCACACCTATGGTAACCCACAGATAATAATCCATAAAATACTGCCATTTTTCAGAAGGAGACAGTTGTTTCCATTGTTCTTTCTGCCGGATATGGTCTTCCTTTTCCAAATTGCTGTCTCCCTTCCGTTTCTCGAATCTTCCGTCTGATAACATCCTGCTTTTAGTTCTATATCAGTCTTTAGTATATCAAACTAATTTAATCTTGTACAGCAGACTTTTTAATATATTTTAGGTTCAATTTTGTTAAAAATAAACAGAAAAAAGCCCTGCCATGCACTTAAATTAACATGGCAGAGCTTTGTGTTTTCTATTTGTTCGATCAGATAAGAAGGGGAAATGCTTTAGCGGTCCATCTCCGCAATACGTCCGGTGGACTTGTGCTCCTTGATGATCCCCTGGATCTCCTTTAAGTCGGTGCACAGCAGGTCACCGGGGATGGTGTTCTTAAGTGCGCTGATGGCATTGCCATATTCCAGTGCTCTCTGATACTCACCGGGATGTGCCAACAGTCCGTACAGGACACCGGAGATATAAGCGTCACCGCTTCCGATGCGGTCTACAACTTCGATATCGGTGTAAGGTGCTTCCTCATAATAGGTATCATCCTTGGCACTGTAGATAATGGAGCCGAAGGTATGACGCTTCGGGCTATGTACGATACGCTGTGTGGATGCCACGATGGAGATTGGATACTCCTCCGTGAAGCTCTTCATAATGCTCTTGGCATCGCCTTCCTTCAGGAAGGTCAGACGCGCCGTGTCCTCGGAGCAGAAGAAGATGTCCACATAAGGCAGAATGGATTCGATGCATTCCTTCGCCTCGGCGCCGGTCCACAAGTTCCCACGGAAGTTCACATCGAAGGAGATGATGGCCCCCTGTGCTTTAAAGCGCTTGATCATCTCAACAGCGGTAGCTCTCAGCTCCGGGCTGAGAGCCAGTGTGATGCCGCTGGTATGGAAGCAGCGGGTATCACTGTAGATCTTGTCATCATAGTCATCAACGGTCAGCTTGTTGATGGAGGTATTCTTACGGTCATATACAATACGGGGCTTTCTGGGGTAAGCACCATTCTCATAGTAGTACACGCCCAATCTGGCATCCTTGTCATCATCGTATACCAGATAGTCATCGCTGACACCGCAGAGACGTACACGGTTCTTGATATATACACCCAGGTCATTGGCCGGAAGCTTGGAAATGATACCGCAGCGCAATCCCAGCATTGCCGCACCGGTAATGGCATTCAGTTCTGCACCTCCTGCCTGCTTGCTGAAGCTGTCGCCTCTGGTAATACGCTCATTGTCGGGCGGTGATAATCTCAGCATGATCTCTCCCAGGGAGAGCAGGTCAAATTCCTTCTTCTCAGTCAGTTCCATAATATAAACTCCCATCTGCATATTTTGCCAAATGCTTTATCAGAATTTCACCGTTACTCCTTACAGTGCAGCGTTGAAACCCCTTACATTTTTTCTTTACATTTGTACTATATCACATATGCACGGCCTCGGTAAAGACACTGGACATTAATTAAAAATTTAACGAATCCACATATTCAAAATAGTCATCCTCGCTGGCAAATAAGATATATTCATTCTCCACATATCCCATATATCCGCAGGCAGTCACATATCCTTTCATAAAAAATACCTCCTTATCAGAATCCTTTTGTTCCCTGTTCTGATAAAAAGGTATCATTTTTAAAGTCCCATAAAACTCTCTTAATTATTCTGAATCGGCTCTGTTTCCAGCACCAATTCTTTCATTTCTTCCAGCAATTCCTCAGTCCTGCCCATCAAAAGTTCCGCATCCGTCTCCACCAGTCCTGTTTTCTTATATCTGTAGGTAAAAAACGGATTGCCGTAAGCGGTAAAGCTTAATTCATCCTTATGCTTTTTCAGGAAATCCGGAATCTTGCGGGGATCGATCTTCGCATCCGGCCGGAAGTTGAAGGTAATGCGTTCGTTCTTGCCCTTGATCTCCGTCATGTCCAGACCGTGGGCCGCCATACGGATCAGGGCGATCCGCAGCAGATTGTCCACTGCCTTGGGGATGTTGCCGAAGCGATCTAACAGTTCATCCTTCATTTCATCCCGCTCTTTTATCGTCTCAATGCCGGCGATCCGTTTGTAAATATCCAGCTTCTGTGTCTCGTTGACAATGTATTCCGCCGGAATGTAAGCATCCACATCCAGATCGATCACCGTAGCGAAATCCACTGCCGTATGAATGCCCTTCAGGTTCTGCACCGCTTCGTTCAGCATCTTGCAGTACAGGTCATATCCCACAGCCTCCATATGTCCGTGCTGACTTAATCCCAGCAGATTACCGGCGCCGCGGATCTCCAGATCACGCATGGCGATCTTGAAGCCGCTGCCCAGATCCGTAAATTCCTTGATGGCCGCTAGCCGCTTTTCCGCCACTTCTTTTAACATCTTATCCCGCTTGTACATCAGAAAAGCATAGGCATTCCGGTTGGAACGACCCACACGGCCTCTGAGCTGATACAGCTGGGACAATCCCAGATTGTCCGAATCGTGGATGATCATGGTGTTGACATTGGAGATATCCAGTCCGGTCTCTATGATGGTTGTGGACACCAGCACATCGATCTCTCCGTTAATGAAATCAAACATGATCCGCTCCAGCTCATGTTCCTTCATCTGTCCATGTGCGTATGCAACGTTGGCTTCCGGCACAAGCTTTGCGATCTGTGCTGCGATATCCGCAATATTGTTCACCCGGTTGTAGACATAGTAGATCTGTCCGCCCCGGGCCATTTCCCGGACAATGGCCTCTCTCACCAGTTCGTCATTGTATTCGCAGACAAAAGTCTGGATCGGCAGTCGGTCATTGGGGGCCTCCTCCAGCACGCTCATATCCCGGATACCGATCAGGCTCATATGCAGTGTCCGGGGAATGGGGGTTGCCGTCAGGGTCAGCACGTCCACGTTTTCTTTTAATTTCTTGATCTTCTCCTTATGGGCCACACCGAAACGCTGTTCCTCGTCAATGATCAGCAGACCCAGATCCTTGAACTTCACATCCGCAGATAATACTCTGTGGGTACCGATCACGATATCCACCATGCCCTTTTCCAGATCCTTCACCGTCTTTTTGATCTCCGATGGCGTACGGAAACGACTCATCAATGCGATGTTGATGGGAAAATCCTTCATTCTCTGCACAAAGGTGTTGTAATGCTGCTGTGCCAGAATGGTGGTGGGCACCAGATAGACTACCTGTTTTCCCTCCTGCACAGCCTTGAAAGCGGCCCGAATGGCGATCTCGGTCTTGCCGTAGCCCACATCTCCGCAGATCAGGCGGTCCATGATCCGATGGCTTTCCATATCCGCCTTGGTGTCCGCGATGGCATTCAGCTGATCCTCTGTCTCTTCAAAGGGGAACATTTCCTCGAACTCCCGCTGCCACACCGTATCTTTTCCAAAAGCATAGCCCTCGCTCTGCTGTCGGACAGCGTATAATTCCACCAGATCCTTCGCCACGGCGCTGACGGCGCTGCGCACCTTCGTCTTGGTGTGCTCCCATTCCTTACCGCCCAGTTTGTTCAGCTTCGGCTTCTTCGCCGCATCGGCGGAGGCATACTTCTGGATCACATCCAGCCCGGTGGCCAGAATGTACAGGTTGCCGCCGTCCCGGTATTCGATCTTGAGGTAATCCTTGACGACCTTGTCTACCTCTACCTTCTCGATGCCCTTATAGATGCCCAGTCCGTGGGTCTCATGTACCACATAATCCCCGATCTTCAGGTCGTTGAAATCATTGATCTTCTGCCCCTGATAGAGCTTTTTCTTCTTTTTCTTACGCTTCTCCGCTCCGAAAATATCACTCTCGGACAGCACCACGAATTTCAGCCAGGGGTATTCAAAGCCCTTATTGACATGACCGTAATAGGTCAGGATCTCTCCAGGCTGTACTTCCCTCATGGGGTCTTCCGTGTATACTGCCGTCAGTCCGGCATCCTCGGTGTTCCGCAGATCCTCCGCCAGACGTCTGGCTCTGGTACGGGAACCGGACAACAGCAGCACCCGGTAGCCGTTCTTTTTATATTTTTTCAGATCCTTGACCAGGGCTTCAAAGCTGTTGTTATAAGGGGCGATGTTGCGGGCAGCAATATCCACATGCATTTCTTTCTTGAAATATCCGTACTTGGTCTCCATGGTAGCCAGGGTCACCACGGCATTTTTCTCTAAAGTAGCCGCTACCTGTTCGCCACTGTACAGAATGTTCATCTGCCCCGGCAGCACATAACCTTTTCTGGCACGTTGTTCCATGCTCTCCCGGAATTCCAGTTCGATGGCATCCGCCTGCTCCTTCACTCTCGCCGGTTCGTCGATATAGAAGGCCAGAGAACGCCCCGCCATATCTGACAGCAGTTCCGGCATGGTTACCGTATTTTCATAAAAATAACGGATGTAGCCTTCCAGATTGATCTTACTCTGGAACTCCAGCAGCTGCTCTTTCAATTCGCTGACCTGGGTGGCGATCCTGTGAGCTTCCTCCGGCTGATGGGCATCCCGGAAAATTTTCTCCTGTTTGGCGGCTTCCTTCTCCAGTCTGGCGATTCCCTTGCGGATCTGCTCCTCAGACAACACGAACTCCGTCGCCGGGTAGACAGTGATGCTCTCCAGCTTCTCAATGGAACGCTGGCTCAGGATGTCGAAGCTGCGGATGGACTCCACCTCATCTCCCCACAGTTCGATACGATAGGGGTTTTCCTCCGTCAGATCAAAGATATCCACAATGCCGCCACGGATGGAGAACTGCCCCGGGCTTTCCACCTGATAGGCTTTCTCATATCCCATAGCCACCAGTCTGGATGCCAGTTTGCTCTCGTCCAGACTGCCGCCCCGCTCGGTGCGGATGATGTCTTTCTCCTCCCACAATACCTGCGGTGTCATCAGTGCCGCATAGGTGGTGACAATGGTGACCGGCTTACCCTCCACGACTCTGCGCAGGGTCTTGATCCGCTCCTGCACCAGCTGATTACCGTGAATATCCGCCTGGAAAAAGATCAGGTCCTTCGCCGGATATAGCATGACATTTCTGTCATAAAAGCGGTATTCCTCGTAGATCTCTTTGGCCTTTAAGTCACTATAAGTAACGATGACCTTGTATTTCAGGCCATCGCTGAGTCCGTAGATCATATGAAGTTTCTGGGAGTCCACACAGCCGGACAGAGCTACGGTTCCTTTTCCCTGTCTGGTCACTTTCCGGATCTCATCATATTCCGCCAGTTCTTTCAGTGGCGCAATCAGTGCCTGCATCGCTTTTTCCTCTTACTATACAACCGTTACGCTTTCTTACTGTTAAAATGGTTCATGGCTGTATCCGCATTCTCAGTGATGATCATACGGATAGCTTCTGCTGCGGTCTTCGCCGCTTCGTCCATGATGCTTCGTTCCTCCGCCGGAAAATGTCCCAACACGTAGTCTGCCAGATCGAAGGTCTTCGGCTTCTCTCCCACGCCCATACGCACGCGGATAAAAGTATCATGCCCTAACATTTTGATGATATTCTTGAGGCCGTTATGGCCACCGGCGCTGCCCTTTTTGCGGATGCGGATCTGTCCCACATCCAGGCTGATATCATCGGAGATCACGATCAATTCCGTGGTATCATCCACCTTGTAATAGTCCACGATCTCCCGGATGCTCTCTCCGCTTAAGTTCATGAAGGTCTGGGGCTTCGCCAGGATCACCTTCTGCCCTGCCACGTAGCCTTTGCCGATCAGTGCCTTATGCTTACTCTCCATGACGGCGATATTTTCTTCCTCTGCTAATCTGTCTATGACATCAAACCCGATATTATGTCTGGTATTTTCATATTCTTTGCCTGGATTTCCCAGCCCTGCGATAATATACATAGCTTTCTCCTTACTTTCTTGCAATCAATGCGTTAACTTATATTTTCGCATTTTTACGCAGAAAATGCAACTATTGGTTATTTTGCACAAATTTTATTTTCGGGAAAACAGCCAATTTCCGCATGGCATATTTCGTTACTTATTTTCCGAATCTAAAGTATCTATTCCCGGCATTGTATTTTATAATAATAGTGGAGTGTTACCAAAACGGTAAGCGGTTCACCTTTCGCCAAAATGATGACATTTTGAGAGCTTCCAGTATTATTGGAGGTGATACAGATGGGAAATCTATTGAAAGGTACATAAGATGCTGGAAACAGTGGTAGGCATTGTCGGTATTGTTGTTACGATCATCAGTATCATCGTAACGCTTATCAGTATCGTACAGACTGCACGGAAACATAAACATCAAAAAAGCAACCGCCCTCGCCAGGATTGAGTTGCTTTTTTGATAAGTAACTATTAACTTAGGTGAACCGTTGCTGTACGGTAGCACTCTTTTCTTTTATTATCCTAACACTCTCTTTTGATTTCGTCAATAAAATTCACCATTTACAAAAATCCTTGTACCCGGGCTTGACTTTTTCCGGAATACTGGTATACTGGTAAGGCTGAAATGCCCTGAAATCAAGGCTTTTCGGAAATCCATTCGTGTGTTCGGGACCTTCCACACGTAAATAAAAACTAAAGGAGAAAACAAATGAACAAGAAAGTACTGTACCTCGTACACGGAGCGGTGATTGCTGCTCTCTATGTTGTGCTGACCATGTTAGCCAACGCTCTGGGACTGGCAAATTATGCCATTCAGGTCCGCTTCTCGGAAGCCCTGACGATTCTTCCCGTATTTACCCCTGCTGCCATACCGGGACTTTTCCTGGGATGTATCATCAGCAATACCATGACCGGCTGCATGCTGCTCGACATTATCTTCGGCAGCCTGGCAACGCTGATTGGTGCATTTGGCACTTATCTGCTGCGGGATAAGAACAAATGGCTGGCTCCCCTGCCTCCCATCATTGCCAACACCATTATCGTTCCTTTCGTACTGGCATATGTCTACCACTTAGAAGGCGGCATTCCTTACTTCATGCTGACTGTGGGTATCGGTGAGATCATTTCCTGCGGAGTGCTCGGCATGCTGTTACGCACCGTGTTACAGAAATACCGCAAATACATTTTTGACGTACAGAAATAAGCGGTCATCCCGCCAAAAAGGCGTCCGGATCCTTTCACAGGTTCCGGGCGCCTTTTGCTGTCCACTTGTATTTAATTTTCTATTTTCATATAGGAAATAAAATGATTGCCGTTCTCCGCGAACCATGTTGTAGCATCGTTCATTCCCTTTTTGTACAACTTTCCGGTGGACGGCTCCATGATGACAACGTTGAATTCATTAAATCCGGTCACCAGCACCGCCTCGCCATCCTCCAGGATCGCCAGTACCGGAATATCCTGATTCACATAATACAGTACCGCATCCAGACTACAGCCGCTCAGATCCAGTACCTGTACGCCTGTCATATTTTCTTCCAGAATCTGTATTGCCGTCTTGCCCTGCGCCAGGTCATATTCGGTGTTGCGGGTGATTCCGGCATGCCGCAGGATATTGTCCAGACATACCGTCAGGCTGTTCTTCTGGTCCGTGACACTTTCTTCCTTGATTGCCATGATCTGGTTTCTGCTGACACGATTGCCCTTCAGCCATACCGTAATGCCGCGGTCGTTCGTAACAACCCCGGAGGAATCGTAGGCTTCCTTCACCGCCTTGCCCGGGGCACTGTAAATGCCCTGTACTCCATAAGCATTGTATACATAATATCTGGAAACTTCGCTGACCGCATCCAGTGTCAGTTCTCTTCCGCCCTCAAATACGACCTCCTTCGGATTCAGCACCTTGATAGTCTTGGTATCAATGGTTGTCTTGGTCTGTATCTGCACATATCTCTCATAAATATCAATATCCGCTGTGACTACTTTATTCTGTCCCGGCTCTTCTTCCACATTGTTCATGATCTGGTCATCCAGGATCTCCTGATAGCTGCCGTTCTCAGAACGCTGTATTCTCGACAGGGTGATCTGATTGCCCTCGATGGCGCAATCCACGATGTAGATGCCATCCTGTCCGTATTCCTTCAGATTATCTCCGGAAGAATTGCTGATGCAGACCTTATACATGGGGTAAAAGATCTGTCCGGAATTCTCTGTCCGGATGTCGCTCTCCCTGGCCACGCCGTAGATAATATCTTCTCCCATGAAGCCAAGCGGCCGGATAGCCTCACCGTCCTCCGCCCGGATCACTGTCTGTTCTCCGGTATTCAGATTCCGGACATTCAGCTGGTTGCTGTGGTTGATGTCATCCCCTTCCTGCCATACGATGATCTCATGGTTCTCCGATACCTGAAGGCTGTCATCCTGTCTTATACTTACCAGCTGTTCAGCGCTGCGATTCTCCAGATCCACATCATAGACACCGTTTTCCAGGAAAAAATATACATGCTGCTGTCTGTTCCGGTACAGCAGCTGTTCCATCTCATCCTTCAGCACCGCATAGCTCTTGGAATATGGGATATAGACTTCTTCCTCGATCGTATTCAGCGAATTGTCATAGCTGATGATCTGAATGCCGGTCTCTCCCTCATGTCTTCCGCGATTCATGTAACCATACACGGCAAATTTCACATTACCGCCCTCGTCTACATCCAGGATCTTGATGCCATGATTGTCATACAGAGTCCGCCGGTCGGCATTATCTTTATCATAGAAGGAGAAGATCACTGTCAGTCCGTTGGTAGCCGCATTATAGCTGAGTAACTGCCCCATATCGGAGAACACCACGGTATTGCCATCCGCGCTCTCCATCATATCCACATTTTCATCCGTGATTCCCAGAAGGATCTTGTCATTGGCATACATCCGGGTAGTATCCGGGATCTGTGTCATGGTACGCTCATAATCCAGCAGATACATTCTCTCCGAAGTATATCTGACTCTGTAATACTCTTCGACATTGTAGTATATCTTATTTTTGCCCTCTCCAGTGGATACCACAAAATCCATCAGCAGAGAGGCCACATTCCCACTGATCTGTGTCAGCCGGATGGAAGCCGCGTCCTCCTGGACCGGTTCCAGACTGCCCCAGGTGATCTGCTGAAAGCTGCTGTGAATATTCACTTTATGAAAAGTGCCGTTATCTGTCAGCTTGGAATTCGGTTCCAGATATTTCGTCAGTTCCTTGGCCACTTCCTTGTCGTATAATTTTCCGTGGAAATCTGTCGCAAATTCCAGGATTTCCGAAATATGCACATCATCATTCCATAAAATAGTCGTATAATAATATACCTTCTGTTCCCCTTCCAGTTCCAGGATCAGGGTCAGACTGTATTGTGTATTCGTGTCGATCAGGTCTTTTAACGTAAGGGAAACGGAAAAGCTTTTCCCATTTGCCTTCCATCCGGTGACTTCACTGTTCTCGATCAGCCGGCTGCCGTCGATGCTGCGAACCTCTGTCGAGATCCCCGTAATTTCTCTTCCGAACGTATCCACGGTGAAATTCGCCTGTCTGCCCTCCCCCAGCAGAGTAATGCAGTCCTTCTGGTAAGCCACATCCATCTCCACGGTATTTCCGTGCAGTTCATTGCATGCCACACCGCCGCTTTCCATGGTGATCATAGGCAGAGTGGCCGGAGCCATCTCCATGGTCATATTGTTATGTCCCTGATTCATAATGCTGCCGATGATCAGTGCTGATGCCAGAAATACTACAACACACACGGCAATTCTAATGATCGTTTTCTTCATTCTTGATTCTTCACTCATTCATTATTCAGCAATTTTTCCAGTGTCGGTGCCACATGGAGCAGTTCCTCCACAGTACCGATATCTGCGCTTTTCTTCGGGCGCATACCGTTCTTTTTCACTGCCCGGATCAACAGATTCTTCGGGGTATGTTCCATATCGATGAATTCCAGGATCTGGGTCTCATAGCCCTGTTGTTCCAGCAGATTTGCTCTCAGAGCATCGGTGAGCAGTGCTGCCACGCGCTCCTTGATGATGCCGTATTTTAACACTGGTTTTAAAGGATCACATTTTATCTGCCGATTCAGTTCATGCTGACAACAGGGAACCGCCAGAATGACTCTGGCCCCCCATTTTACCGCCTTGTCTAACGCATAATCTGTGGCAAGGTCACAGGCATGCAGGGTCACCACCATGTCCGCCACATCTGTGCCCTCGTAGGTACTGATGTCTCCCCTCTCGAACTTTAATCTGTCATACCCCAGCTTTTCCGCCAGTTCATTGCAGTGCTGGATCACATCGGTCTTCA
>OGEC01001274.1_pt1 | contig 13145 bp, 9 predicted proteins | sample 1570551 | NCBI WGS metagenome assembly OGEC01 (sample SAMEA2582127, study PRJEB24529) | metagenome | biome: Human gut stool | place: China | collected 2011 | reverse complement strand
CAGAAGGCTGATACACTTCCGAGTGGAATCGACATCATAAGACGATTGCAGGATGGCTACCGCCTGTTGATAAAAACTGTCGGCACTGAGATTTACGGGATGGGGACGAATGTCCGGTTTCTGCCGTGAATGACAACCGATGGCTGTGCAGATTAGCAGCAAAACAAGTAATATGATATTCAGTTTCTTTGTTTTCATGTACATGATTCTCAATAGTCGGATAATATAAATAAAAAAAATGACTGACAGGGAGTATTATAGGAAAATGTGTCTAATCTAATCTTATTTCCTCCCCGCCAGTCTTTCCATTAGTTTATCAGATGCCTAACTGCTCTTTGGCCCAGGCTTCATCATGCCTTACTCTGTAGAGATACATCTCAGCCATATTCCACCATGCTTTATTAGCGTTAGTATAGTCCAATGTGGCTTGATTACGGCGACCCGTAGGAGTAAATCGGATATAGTTGTAAGCTTGTTTACCATTCACATTGTTTTTAGCGGTAGCATGACCACCGTTTGATGTCGGTAAATTGAACTCTTCCGTACCCATGCTTTCAAAGTATTCACCGTTGGTACTTCCGTAAATAGTTGCGATCGTTACGTCGCCCCCATTATTTATGCCAGTCTGACGCGCATCATATTCAAAACGAAGCCCTTGCAACGGTTTGTTCAGTTTAATCTGCACGTAATGGGCTTCTGATACGACTGGATCTTGCCATCTGGAATGATAATAAGTTTCACCTTTGCCGTCAATCAAAGCAGGTAAGCCACCTCCATCACCGTCCTGTGTCGCATTAGCAGAAAGCATATCAACAGTGAGAATGACGCGTTCCAACTCGGAAGCTTCGCCGGAAGTACCTGTAATGATTACAGGACTCTCAGTCTCCATTCCCGTAGGACCGTAGGTCTTGAAAGTAAAGGAATATTCACCAGCACACTGATAGGTATCATCTATGATAGCCGATGTTGTCTTGAATCCATCTATTTCTATCTCTTTATTTTCTTTTGTGACCTTATCATAATACGTAATTTTCACTTTACTATAATCCACATCTTCCGGTGCTTCCCATTGCAGAGTGATGTGTCCGGCTCCCGGTGTAGCGGTAGCATTCACCACATTTACAGGAGGAACGGGAACGAATCCTGCTTGTTTCACAGTAACTGTAAAGCTGTTTGGATCAACCGGATCTTTACTTGTGAACGTTATCGTTCCTTCACGGGGTTGTTCTACAACTGCGGTGTTAGGCTCTATGATGAAGCTTTCGGAAGCATCACGCAATGCTCCTCTGGTGAGCGGTGCAGTTGCAGGCTTAATCCATGTTTGAGCATTTTCGTCAATCACATATTCATATTCCGCACCCGCAGGACCGTTCACTTTGAAAGGAATCGTGATCGTTTCGCCCATTGCTTTCACTTCAAAGACCTTGTGTGCATCGTCAATGTCAACAATATATCCTCTCGGCTGCTGCTTGATAATGAACGTGCCGACACAGTTGTAATTCTGTGACGACTGAAGGGTGATTGTACAATACCTCACAATGGTATCAGTATTCTGATCCAAACTGAATACCAGATTTTTCTTGACGATATCTTCCGCTTTTACAGCTTTTTGTCCTTTCTTTGCTTTCAGCTCTTTCGGTTCGTTAAAGCGTACCCAGTTACAGGTATCCGGTACAGTGATGACATCCAGATTCAGATTGGTATTCACCTGGATAGAAAGTGAAGTCGCTTTAGCATCCACCGCCTTCATTCCATCATCCGTCAATCCGGGTATATCGATCACCGGTTCCAAGCCGAACTGTTTCACACTTATGGAATAACTCTGGTGACCGTATGCTATCGTAACTTCTGCTATACGCTGTTTATAGCCTTCATTCTGATCGGCAGAAACCGTGACTTTACCTTCCTGCTTTTGTAGTTTGCACCATTCGGCATTCGAACTTACCGTCCAGTTATCGAGCGCCACGTTGGTCTCCACTTCTATCTCATGTTCGCCGCCGGAAAGCGGAAAAACAACAGCCGCCTGGCTCTCGCTGGGAATGGTCAATGTCAGTACATTGAACTCAGTTTCATAATCAGGACCACAGGAAGAGAGAGCTACGAAAGTTCCCAGGATTCCTGTCAGTCCGATGATTAGTATATTTTTTTTCATATTATTAGATGCATTACAAGTTTTCTACTCTTGGATTGAATTGGTATCTCAGTTTGGCATTTACCTCCCTGTAGAGGTCGGTAGACTTCAAACGGTATTTGTAATGGAGGCGGAACTCCTTATAATAAGTGGAGCGTCCGTCGGGCGTCCGGATGACATTCAATAAATACGTATTGTCATATTCGCCGATGGGTGTGAGCTGCACTACGTCGATGCTTTGATACGGCAGGATAGTGAGTTCCTTCGCCAACGGATTCTCGGGCAACTGTGTTCCCATTTCCAGAATGATGCTCCCCTTATTGATGATATCCAGCGCAGTGGTATAGTCAGTGAAATTTTCATCACCGGCCATCAAACGTACAGAGTTCTCAGAGATAGGAAATACACGGTTGGAATTGGTCGGACGGCGAACTTCACTATACCCATCCGGATTCGGGATAATGACCGTACTACTGGTGTAATTGTAGTAAGTTGCCGTCTGCGTGGACGCATAGTAATTCTCCTTGTGGATACGAAGCAGCACGTGCCTCTTTTCGGATTACAGTCCGGTGTTCTCAATGAATCTATCTTATATTCGAGAAAATAGATGGAGTCGGGTGAAATCTTTTCCAGATTTTTCAGATACACCGGAAACATAGCCTTGGAAGAGCCGGCGGAAATGTTCATTTCCATCGTCGGAAATTCATAGCATTCTTCCGGCAAGTACTTTGCAAAACGGGCTTTATTGATATCAAAATTGGACTTGTTGTAAGCCCTCAACAGTGTATCGGAATGTTGCAGCACCACTGTTACCGGTTCGTCGGTAGCCTGCGATCCACTCAACGAAGCTACCACGAAAAGGGTATCTCCTCCCTGCTGCAACTCAGCTACCTGGCGATCATATACCAAGTTGGAATTACTGAGTAAATTTACTTCTTTGCGGAACTGTTCCTGATCGAAATCATACTTATCGCAACCACTTATCATAACCAAAGCAGAGCAAAGAATTATAGTTAATATCTTTTTCATATTATCTTTCTGTTATTCTTGTTTTTCATTATCTGTCCCATCCCGGATTCTGGTCCATGGAAGGTACTTTCAGTAATTCAGAGTGACTGATCGGCATAAATACCATTTTGGGCAGTGCGACGCGATCGCGGATATTCTGTTGGTCAATGGTCACGATGTTCCAGAATCCCGGATTGCCGGCGACGTCCGTACGGTCTTTTTGTACATCCAATCCCTGCCAGTTAGACGTATTGGCATCCTCGGTAAGGTAAGTACCCCATCTACGGGTATCGAAATAGCGGTAGCCTTCGTTGAAAAGTTCCACTTGTCGTTCATTACGGATGATCTGCTCAAATCTCTCCACCTCGTTGAAGTCACCCAAAGCCGGACCGGGTAATCCGACACGATAGCGGATCATATTGAAGTATTTAGCCATTTCCTGAATATCACGGCTGACAGTCACTTCGACATCCGTACCTGTCATATCAGGAGTAGTAACGGTGACCGTACCCGTCACCCGGTTCAACGCTTCTACATATTCAAGGAGTACTTCGGCATAACGGATGATGGCAAACGGTTTAGGCTGAGTAACAAATGCGCCTTTCACACTTCCTTTTCCGCTCGACCATGAATCGTCAGGATGAACAAACTTGACGGGAGTGTAGCCGCTGATATTGTAATCATTGACGTTATTTCCCGCACCGGCCAACCCGGCTTGCGTATCATCATGAGAATACCAGAACTGCTGGTTGACATAGGTTGCGTCGGAAGAAGCGGAACTCATAGTCCACAAGCGTCCGGGAAATCCGATGGAAGCATAGAAACGTGCCGAACGGTTGTCATACATCTTCGGAACATCACCTCTCAACTGATAGTTTCCCAGCACTTTATTCGTACCTATTGTCTGGCTGAGATCCGCTACATACGGATAGTCTGCCGATGCATTGTGGATGTCTCTGCCATCCATCATCAGGAAGCAATCGACCACTCTCTGAGGTACGGACATGCCGCCCCAGCCTCCGAATTTAACAGGGAACGAGTGGTGCGTGTAATTAGTCACATTTTGGGATGCCATTGCCCAGATAAACTCTTTATTGGTTTGAATAATACCTTCACCGTTGAACATATCGGCAAAAGAATGGTAAGGGTCGATACCACCCGCACCATCGGGGAAAGGAGCCGTAGGAACATTATCTGCCAACGGATAAGGGTATTGATTGTCCGGTGCCACTGTGAACAGTGAATAGTATTCCATATTGATCACTTGCTTTGCGGCAGCGGCTGCTACCGCCCAACGGTCGGGATCATAAGTCTGGTTTACGTAATCGGCACCGTCGCTTTTGCGCTTCCAATTGCTAAAGCACAGGCGGGCGGCATCACCGCCATTGAACAACGGAGAAGCCTGGAACAGGCGCAGACGGGCAATCAACGCTAAAGCTGCCCCCTTGGTAGGACGGTCGGAATAGCTGATACTCTGCTCGGTCGGTCCATAAATACCTTGTGTGGCAAGCTTGAATTCATTGCAAATATAATCCACCGATTCATCGTATGTAGACCGTTCCCTGTCATAGTATTCCGCAGATTCGGAAGTACCTAGTACTTCGTCTCCGACAATGAGCAACGGACCGTAGTTCATCAGTAAATGGTAGTAGGCATAACCGCGCATAAAGTGTACGTATCCGATGTAACGTCTTCTGTCGGCTTCTGTCATATCAGACACTTTATCGATATTTTCCAGCATCCGGTTACATCTTGCCACTACTACATACATGCTATACCATATATCCTGCCGCAGGTTTCTTCCGTTGACAGTACCAACACTGAATTGCGCTCCCCAAAACTCGTTGGTCTGCCATCTGACGGCAATCTCGTCCGAGGCAGTTTCTCCCGGATTCCATGAGTTTCCCCAAATGGCACCCGCGTCGGGAAAACGGGTCGGGGTGTTCCAAAGGTATCCTTCGGCATTTTTCATGCTGTGGAAAATGGAATCTTCCTTGAATGTAGCCTGAAAATAATTGTCTACATCCAGAAAATTGCAGGAACTGAGCAGCAAAGAACTGCCGATCACGGCTCCCAAAAGTATTTTAATTCGATTTTTCATAAATTTTTCAATGTTATGTGATTAGAATCTTAAGTATACCTGGAATGAATAGGTAGCAGGTATCGGATAGACAGCACCATTTGCCGATGCTTGTTCGGGATCGAAATATTTCACATTGTCGAAAGTGCACAGGTTATTCGCCACAAATTCCAGATCGACGGAAGACAATCCTACCGCTTTAATCCATGGCAGATGTTTCAGGCTGTATCGCAAGCTAACTTCCTGAAGGCGCAGGAAAGAACCGTTCCGCCTCCAGAAGGAGGACAATTGAGAATTGTTCTTATTACCTCCGTAAGAGAGACGTGGAAATTCAGCATTCGGATTTTCCGTTTCAGTAGTTCCCGAATACCATGCGGGCGTCCATCTGTTCTTGGGATTGTTGGCTAGTTTGATCACATTTCCCAAGTCTCCATTATAGAACGGAATCCATCCGTTGTCGTTGCCAAGCCCTGCACGATAGTAGTCTACCTTGGCGGAACCTTTGAACAAGACACTAACAGTCAGATCTTTCCACTGGAAGTCACCGCCGAATCCATACATCACTCTTGGTAACTGGTTGGAATAAGACAATGGCACCTTATCGTCTTCATTGATAATACCATCGCCGTTGACATCGCGATATTTGATGTCGCCCGGGCGTATCTTTCCGAATCCGCTTTGATCGGGGCTGGTATTGATCTCATCTTTGCTGGCGAATAGTCCCTCGGAGATATATCCGCGTAAGATGTTAAAGGGTCTGCCGGTCACACTGAGATAGTCGTAAGGTAATTTATTCTCTTCAAAATAGTCGATGATATTTTGTGAGAATGTATAATTGGCACGAACCGTAAAACTCATATCCTTATTAATTGTATGGAAAAACTCAATATTTCCGTCCGATCCTACACTGTGCATACGTCCGACATTCGACTTCGGATAAGTCACCATACCTACGTAAGAAGGTAACGTCACACGGTCCTGGAAGATGTGGTCACGAGTATCCCGGAATATGTCGACTGTCAGGGACAACTTGTCGTGAAAGAACTTGGCATCGATACCAAGATTCGCCTTCTTTGCTACTTCCCATTTCAAATTGTCGGCTCCGGTATGGGTTTCTGTGATACCCGCATAACGATATCCCCAAGCAGATCCGGCATGATTGTCTATCAGGGTCAGGTAAGGGAAGCGTCCCTGGCCGGTATAATCGTTGGTAGAAACAATCTGGTCGTTACCTACGATACCGTAAGAGCCGCGAATTTTGAGGAACGTAAACCAAGGTAGTTTCTCTGTCCACCATGCATAAGAGGAAGGAACCCATCCTGCGGCAATGGAAGGAAAGAAACCGAACTGTTCTCCTTTTTTGAACTGTGCAGAACCTGTATAACCGAAATTCGCATCGATGAAATAACGGTTTTTATAGTCATAGGAGATACGTCCGGAAAGGTTCTGATGGCGTTTGGGGATGCTGGCGATACCTAAATCATCATATTTGCCCCATAGAGAGTTTTTCTCATCTTTCATATAGTATTCGAGCAACGCGCCAAAGGTATGGTCTCCGAACGACCGGTTCCAGTTGGCTTTCGCCTCCATATAGTATTGCCTGTAAGAGTTTTCGCCACTTCCGTATGCCATACTTGATTGTGCTGAGCGCAGCGCTTTAATCAAGACTCCCTGTGCGGTTCGTCCGGTAGCACGGTAGAGGTCGGGCCAAATCCTGCGGTATTCGCTGAAGTAGCCGATATGTTCCGTCATCGCTTGTACCGACATCGTCAGTCCTTTCAGAAATCCTCCGAATTCTTGCGTCAGCTTCAGCGTCAGCATGTTTCGGTTGTCCTCGCTTTGCATGTATCCGGTATTATTCAGCATAACATATGGAGAAGCCAATTCACGTGATCCGCCATATACGGGCAGCGTGCCGTCAGAGTAAGTGACCGGAAACAGAAGGGGGGTCAACTGCTGGACGGCTGACCATACCAGATCTGTGTTCCCTCCGCCCGGACTGACATAAGAATTGACATATCCATCTACACCGAAGTATAGCTGGGTCGTCTTGGTCAAATTCATATCGATATTGGCACGATAATTCAGCTTGTTTACGCTCAATGGCTTTTTAAACAGATTTTCCTCTTGGCGATAGGCGGCTCCTTCATCCTGATACCCCAGCGACAAGAAGTATCTAGCAACGTCACCTCCTCCTTTAGCACTGACATAGTAGTTCTGCTGAATAGAATTCCTTTTCATGATTTCATCTATCCAGTTTACATCCGGATAAAGATCCGGGTCCAGCCTGTTTTTGATCAGATCCAGTTCAAGGCGGGTGTACAGATCGTCTTCCCCGGACATCGCTCTGGCTTCATTGGCAAGGAGTGCGTAATCGTATGCTCCCAGGTATTCGGGCAGACGTTTGATATGTGATATTTTCATCGTAGCACGTCCGGTCACCTCTAATTTTCCACTGGTACCACGTTTGGTAGTCACCAATACCACGCCATTTGCTCCGCGTGTTCCGTAGACAGCCGTTGCTGCGGCGTCTTTCAGGATACTGAACGATTCAACGTCGTCGGTATCAATATCTTCCAATCTTCCTTCGAGACCATCGATCAGTACCAAGGCTCCACTGCTGGCTCCGAAAGTACTGATACCGCGAATCCAGAAGTTGGAGATATTTTTGCCCGGTTCACCCGAACTCTGCATAGTGATAACACCTGCCATTCGACCTCCGATCATATTATTGAGGGAAGTGGCGGGAGTTTTTAGCTGCGCAACGTCAATGGTGGTGATGGCACCTACCACAGATACTTTTTTCTGGGAACTCATACCCGTTACCACTACTTCGTCAATCTTAGTCTCGTCTTCTTTCATGACGATCTTAAGCTTTTCTTCGTTTTTGGTAATCAGCATCTCGACATTCTTCATACCCACTGACTGGAATATCAGTGTAGCGTTTTTCGTTACTTTTATCTTGAACTTTCCGTCCAGATCCGCTACTACGCCGACTCCCGGTTCGTTCTTTACATAAACAGCCGTACCTACCAATGGCTCGCCGGTTGCATCCACAATCACGCCTGCCACTGTAAACTGTGTACTCGTTTCGTTCTGACTGTAGCCTGCCAATGGAATCAATGTCATAAGCAGTACAATCAATAAAAGATTTTTTTTCATATATGTATTATCAAAGGTTATTGTATAGACAATTTACGAATCACTTTATTTCCGGTATCTGCGACATATACGATTTGTCCGTCGGCACTAACAGCTACACCGAACGGATGATTGAACAACGCGATATCCGGACCGCCGTCTTTATAGCCCTTCATGCCCGGAAGTCCGATAGGAGTAGTTACCATAGCTCTATCCAAGGGCAATTTGGTATCGATTACTCGTATACAATTGTTACCACAATCAGCGATATACAATTTACCGTCTTCGGTAAAGCAGATTTGATGGGGATTATCAAACTTGGCATTCCTCAGCAAACCGTCTTCCCATCCTGCTCCTGCTACCTGTCCTTCCAATATGGCCTTTCCGGCATAACCTTCACCGGGATAGGTGTTTTTGTCTTTACCTTCCAGATTTCCCACATCCACTCGCCATATCTGATTTCCTTCTGCCATCGCGACATAAAGCATATTTTCCTGTCCTTTGACAGGGCTGAAAGCAAGGTATGAGTCACATGCATCAGGTCTGGTAGAAGTTCCGACTTTCTTGAGTAGGAGTTCACAAGTACGGGTGTTCGGTTTTATCCGCACCAGTTGTCCCTTAACCATCACTGTATAAATGTAATGATCCAGCTTATTCACTACAAAGCAGTGCTTATAGTTACCATCGGCAACGTCTTTAGTTTCATCATTCAGCAGCACCGTCAGGCGGCGCGGCGCATAGCTCACGCTTTTGGCCAAAGAATAATATCCCATACCGCCATCTTCAGGAGCGTACATCGTACCATCCAGGTCCGAAAAAGCAGGAGCATTCAGGATGGCTGACGTACCATACTGAAGTACCAGCACAGAATTACTCTTAATGGAAGCCATGACAATATTTCCGTTAGACTGCGCTCCTTTATCATTTTGACAGGTTACGGATGGATAATTGTTTCCTCCGTGCCATACGTGGCGTTCGGTGATAAAGATATTATCCTCGTCATCCAGACTAATGTAGTTGGGTGCCGACAATGTAGAAGTAGCGATGTCTCCTCCTACCGTAGGCTGGTTAGCGTCCGGCGAAGCTTGTCCTACAACGGTAGTCACGCTCGTCTGCGTCTTGTAGATAAATTGCCTTCCAGCTTGTCCTTCATATTCTGTTCCGTCGGGCATTGTTCGGGCAACAAGAAGATTCATTTCTTTCTTGTACGTCAGTCCCGAAGGAACATACAAGTAGATTTTGTTACCATTTGAACTCACCAAGCCCGCCTGGTGCTTTATCCCATCCGCATCTTCGAAATAAACTTTCAGATTGGTAGTGTCTGATCCGAAGTTGCTGCCTTCGACGATCATAGGGGTAGCGATCCCACCGGAATCCGGATAAAATCCGGTCACCTCAATAGGTTGATCCGGATTGAATACTGCACTTCCTATATTCTTACTATCCGAACATGAAGTCAGATAGACAAATACGGCGGCAAAAAATGTCAAAAAAATAGTTCTTTTTTGCATTGTTTTTCTGTGATTAAAGGTTAATAATTAGTTGTGTTAATATGGATAAGTAGAAAACTTACTATTCTATATCTAGGCATTATGATAATGTGGTAGAAATAAGATGTGCATTTTTACTCTAATACGTTTGTTTTTGGGTGTGTATGCTTTATCTTAATATTTAGTAAGTTTAGGAATATATATAGTTGTGTTTGACTGTTATCATTCATTTGTTTTTCTTGGGGGTATTGAAATTTTTAATGAATTCAATCTCTCTTCAGCACTGTTCTGATCTATGCTGAAGAAACGATAATAAAAATTTAATCACAGCCCGGAGGCGGCCTATAATTTCGCATTATCATAAATAATTATTAAGAAATATAGTCGTAATTGACCGATTAGAATAAGTCGCTCTAGAACTTGGTAGCTAAAATAATAAAACCATGATAATCAACAATATACAGCAACAAAAAGATTGTATCTATCTTATTACGATCTGAGTAGTAGAATGAAAAATCAAAAAAAACACCGTTTGCCGATAATTAAAATAAAAAAAACATTGCGTTTACCAATTTTATTAATAACTTTACACCGTCTTAAGTGGCACACAAACTTAATAACCTTTGAAAAGCCTATGAAAACAGGAAAAAATACACTTATTGGTATAAAACTACCAAGTTCTAGAGCAACTTATCCCAATCTGTTAAATATAAAAATGAATCATAACAGCCAAACACAACTATTTATTTTCAAATATGCTAAATAAAAAAGGTAGTGCATCCCCAAAAGAATAAATGCATAAGAAATAAAACGCATACCTTAATTTCTACCATATATAATAATATTTTCTCCTTCACCGACAATCTCTAGCGAATAGCCCATAATAAGAAGTAAAGGGTATATTACATAAAAAAATTCCAGTAACTTGCGATACTGGAATTTTATATAAATCAAGAAAATCTCTTATTCCCACTCAATAGTTGCAGGTGGCTTAGAACTGATATCATAGGTTACGCGGTTTACACCTTTCACCTTATTAATAATATCATTCGAAATCTTACCCAGGAATTCATATGGCAAATGCGCCCAGTCGGCAGTCATGGCATCAGTAGAAGTCACGGCACGCAATGCTACCGCTCTTTCATAAGTGCGTTCATCTCCCATGACACCTACAGACTGTACCGGCAGCAAGATAACGCCTGCCTGCCATACTTGATCATACAATCCCCAGTCGCGCAATCCCTGAATGTAGATATCATCAGCATCTTGCAGGATACGCACTTTCTCGCGGGTGATGTCTCCAAGAATACGTACAGCCAAACCCGGTCCAGGGAATGGATGACGAGTAATCAAATGTTCCGGCATACCCAACTCACGACCTACACGACGAACTTCATCCTTAAATAACAGACGAAGCGGCTCGCACAACTTCAAGTGCATTTTTTCGGGCAAACCACCTACGTTATGATGACTCTTGATCACTGTACCTGTTATAGACAATGATTCGATGCAGTCTGGATAAATAGTGCCCTGAGCCAGCCATTTCACATCTTTTATTTTATGAGCTTCCACATCGAATACATCGATAAAGCCCTTACCGATAATCTTACGTTTACGCTCCGGTTCCGTCACACCTGCAAGCTCTGCAAAGAACTTTTCACTGGCATCCACGCCAATTACATTCAGTCCGAGGCATTCGTAATCGTTCATCACATTCTTGAACTCATTCTTACGGAGCATACCGTGGTCTACGAAGATACAAGTCAGATTCTTACCGATAGCTCTATTCAGCAAAACAGCAGCAACCGATGAATCGACACCACCGCTCAATCCCAGCACCACTTTATCATCACCTAACTGAGCTTTCAACTCAGCAACCGTACTCTCGATGAAAGAAGCTGGCGACCAGTCTTGCTTGCATCCGCAAACATCAACTACGAAGTTCTTCAATATCTGCGTCCCGTCTTCGCTATGGAATACTTCCGGATGGAACTGAACGCCCCATACCTTCTCACCTTCAACCTGATAAGCAGCGATATCCACTTTATCCGTTGAAGCAATCTTCTTAAAATTATCAGGGATAGCAGTGATTGTATCACCATGACTCATCCATACCTGCGTATTCTCACGAACTCCTTTAAACAGCACATTATCCTTGCAAAAAGAAGTCAGATGCGCACGGCCATATTCACGTGTACCGGCCGGTTCTACTTTTCCATTGTTAGTATACGCCATAAACTGTGCACCATAGCAGATACCCAAAATAGGATATTTACCACGAATCTCACTCAAGTCTACCTTGAAGGCATCTTTATCATAAACCGAAAAAGGACTTCCGGAAAGGATGACTCCTTTAATTGTCGGATCTTCTTTAGGAAACTTGTTATAAGGAACAATTTCGCAATACGTGTCCAGTTCGCGTACGCGACGACCAATCAGCTGTGTTGTCTGCGAACCGAAATCAAGAATTATTATTTTCTCCTGCATATCAATGGTTGGATTTTGAATAAATGATTTGCAAAAGTAGAAAAAAGTAGGCAAAAAGATAGAAGAATAAACAGAAAAATCGAAATTTACGAGAGAAATATATCATCGGACAACATAAAATCCGAAAAGGGAAACGATGTCAGAGAGACTTATATATAATAAATAGGAGACTCAAAACAGAATCTCCTATTTTATTATACAAGTACTTATTTCTTCTCTTTCAGCAAGTCACGAATCTCAGTCAGCAACACCTCTTCTTTAGTAGGAGCAGGTGGCGCAGGAGGAGCAGCCGGGGCTTCCTCTGCCGCCTTCTTCGTAGTCAGTTTAGTGATCAGACGTATAAATAGGAATATAGCAAAAGCTATAATCAGAAAGTCAAAAGTTGCTTGCAGAAATTGTCCGTAATCCAGAGATACGGCAGGAGCAATCTCCTTACCGTCTGCTCCAACTTCAGCCGCTTTCATTACCCATTTCAGATCTGTAAAGTTCACACCACCAACCAATAAGCCTATTGGGGGCATAATAACATTCGCCACCAGTGACGATACGATCTTCCCAAACGCGCCGCCGATAACTACACCGACAGCCATGTCAATGACGTTCCCTTTCATAGCAAACGCCTTAAAGTCTTGTAAAAATGTGCTCTTTCCCATCTTTTTTCAATATTTAATGTGAATTTAATATGCGAATATAAAAACATTTTTGTAATTTTGCACCGCATTTGAAAATAAAACAAGTGCGCAGGTCGAGAGATATTTGAACAAATATTATAAAACCCTTAAAAGTTTAAACAAAATGATTAAAGTAG
>OGEC01001269.1_pt1 | contig 13194 bp, 8 predicted proteins | sample 1570551 | NCBI WGS metagenome assembly OGEC01 (sample SAMEA2582127, study PRJEB24529) | metagenome | biome: Human gut stool | place: China | collected 2011 | reverse complement strand
CATTCGCAGCTAACCCATTCTCCGATGTAACTCCTGATTCTTGGGCATACCAAGCAGTTTCTCAATTAGCAGCTGCTGGTATCGTTAACGGTTATCCAGATGGCACTTTCAAAGGCCAAAACGATATCACTCGTTACGAAATGGCTCAAATGGTAGCTAAAGCTATGGCTAACCAAGACCGCGCTAACGCTGAACAACAAGCTATGATCAACCGTTTGGCTGATGAATTCTCCAACGAATTGAACAACTTGGGCGTTCGTGTAGCTCGTTTGGAAGACCGCGTTGGTAACGTAAAAGTAACTGGCGATATGCGTATTAAATGGGAAGACCAAGAACATGCTTCCTCCGATACTAACGGTCGTGCTCGTATCCAATTCAATGCAAAAGTAAACGATCGCACTGAAGCAGTTGCTCGTATTAAAGGCGCTTACACATTTGGTGATGCTAATGGTTCCACTGCAGTTTCCATGGACCGTGCATATGTAAACCATAAATTTGGCGAACGCGTATCCGCTAAAGCTGGTCGTTTCGGTCAAACATTTGGTTCTGGTTTAGCATATGACTCCACTTTCGATGGTGCTCAATTTAATGCTGGTAACGATAAAGTTGCTTTCCAAGCTGCTTATGGTTACTTGACTTCCGCTAATCTTAAAACTCCAAATGCAGCTGGCACTGCAGCAACTGCAGTAGATAAAGATGCTAACGCTGAAGTAGTATACTTGGGCTTAAACGGTAAAGTAGGTAAACACGCTGATGTAGGCGGTTTCTACGCTCGTTTCAACGATAGCAAAGCTTTAGGTGTTGCTGCTGCTGATGGCGGTAGCGCAAAATATAACGTTTACAAAAACGTATATGGCTTCAATGCTAACACAAACTTCGACAAAGTTTGGGTTGGTGGCGAATGGGTAAAAGCTTCTAACGTTAAAGACTCCACAGCTTGGACTGCAGGCGTTGGTTATGGCAACTACAGCATCGCTAAAAAAGGTTCTTGGGACGTTAAAGGTCAATACTTCAACGCTAAAGAAAACGCACCTGTATTCGATTCCACTTGGAACCATAAATACATCCAAAACGCTAAAGGTTGGATGGCTTCCGTTGATTATGCATTACAACCAAACGTTGGCTTGTCCGCATACTACGGCTTCGACTGGAAAACAGCTGACAGCGCTAAAACTGACAAAGCTGACTTCTACCGTGCAGAACTTAACTACAAATTCTAATTTGATAGTTACAAATATAAAAGGGACTCCTTCGGGAGTCTCTTTTTTTGCACCCCTTATAAATGGTATAATAGATAAATACAGTAATTATATAAGGAGGTCTGCTGATGAATCCTTCTTTTTCACATATTCAGATGGTGGCTATCGATTGTGATGAAACATTGTTGCGCAGTGATAATACGGTGTCAGAGTATACTAAGGATGTTCTGCATCGATTGCAAGAGAAAGGCATTCAGATTACTATTGCAACGGGTCGAATGTACCAAACGGCAAAGCCTGTTGGCATGTCATTGCAGCTTGGTAATGTGCCGATGATATTATTTTCTGGAGGCCTCATCCAAGAATTAGAATCAGGTCGTAAGCTATTTGAACGGACTGTGCCATTAGATACGGTGCAACGGATTTGGAAAATAGCAAGTCAATATGGTTGGCATATTCAGTCATATGTAGATGATCATCTATTGTGTCATCATCAGGATTGGCAATCGGATTTATATGAATGTCAAACAGGGGCTAAAGCTGAATTTTTAGGCGATTCTTTGTATGAACTTTCACAAGAGCCGAATAAATTAATTGCTATAGATACTGTTAAAAACATAGATTCTATCATTGATACATTGACGCCCATTGTAGGCGATACGGCTACGTTAGTGCGAAGCCAACAGGATTTTTTAGAAATCATTGCACCTCATGTATCCAAGGGCGATGCGTTATATCAGTTAGCACAGCAATATGGAATTGGCCTAGAGCATATCGTATCCTTTGGTAATGCAGAGAACGATATATCTATGTTATCTAAAACGGGGTACTCAGTAGCCGTTGAAAATGCGGTAGATCATATAAAATCGGTGACTCATGAGGTATGTGGACATCATAATGAAGACGGCGTAGCTCATTGGATTGAAGAACATTTATTATAATGGAGTAAGGTATGGAAGCATTTCGTTTATTAATCGTAACTGGCATGTCTGGTGCTGGGAAAACACAGGTATTACAGGCTTTAGAAGATATGGGCTACCTTTGTGTAGATAATATTCCGCCTGTATTAATTCCAAAACTGAGTGAAATTTGTCGCCAAGGTGGGGTCCGCACCAATCGTGTGGCCCTCGTCGTGGATATTCGGGGCGGTGAATTCTTTGAAGCTTTATCTGCTTCGTTAGAGACCTTGAATGAGATGAAGGTAGATTATGAAATCGTGTTCATGGATGCTAGTGATGAAACCTTGATTCGTCGTTATAAAGAGTCTCGCCGTAGTCACCCGCTCGCACCAAGTGGTCGCATTACAACAGGCCTAAGAAAAGAACGTCAAATTCTAGATTCTGTGCGCCATAAAGCGGATTATATTATCGATACAACGGATATGAAAACCGCATCCTTAAAGGAATACTTGAAAAAACGCTTTACTCAAGTGGCGGATAAACACGGCATGTCCGTAACTGTTGTGAGCTTTGGCTTTAAATACGGCTTGCCATTGGATGCAGATATGATTTGGGATGTTCGTTTCTTGCCAAATCCGTTCTATATTCCAGAATACCGTCATAAAACGGGGCGTGTACAGGTTGTTAACGACTATATTCACTCCTTTGACGTAACGGATGAATTTAAAAAACACTATTTTAATACTATGGATTTCCTTGTGCCTAATTATGAGAAGGAAGGCAAAGCACAATTTATTGTAGCCGTTGGTTGTACAGGTGGTATGCACCGCTCTGTTGCCATGGCAGAGGCTTTGTATGCTCATTTATTAGAAAAAGGTTATCGTGTCACGGTGGAACATCGGGATATGATGAAGAATAATGTGGAAGAAGATTTTAATCCACATCAAGCAGATCTAGGGGATTAAAAGGGGATTATATGTTACGAAAACGTTGGTTCCGGTGGTTAATCCCGGGCCTTAATATAAAACGTTGGCTTGCTCTCTATAGCTTGGGGGTAGGCTTATTAATCATAGGCATTTCACTATTATTTAACTATCAATGGTTATCGTATATAGAGGACATTGTTCTTGCCTATTCCTATTCCTTAACGGGATATTATAATTACAATGTATTGATTTTAGTGGGCGCAGTACTTATTGGTATAGCGGCTGTCTTGATTTTAGTTGGTACTAGCAAAGTTATTAAAACCATTATCCGTGCTGTTTTACCAGATCCCTCTAGCAAGGTATCGGATATTATCTTTCAAAATATCCGTCTTGATAAAGGCCCTAAAATCGTAGTTATTGGTGGTGGTACGGGCTTATCCAATTTATTGCGCGGTTTGAAAGCTCACACATCTAATTTATCGGCTATCGTTACGGTTGCCGATGATGGCGGTTCTTCCGGCCGCTTGCGAGAAGATTTTAAAATGATTGCACCTGGCGATTTACGCAACTGTCTTGTAGCTCTTGCAGAACAAGAAGGTGTTATGGAAAATCTTTTCCGCTATCGTTTTGAAGGGAACAATGAGCTCTCTGGTCATAGCTTTGGGAATCTCTTTATTACGGCGTTGGCACAGGTTTATGATGGCGATATAGAGGAGGCCCTCGAAGCGGCTAGTAAATTATTGCGTGTCCGCGGTCGTGTCATTCCGTCGTCTACAGAATTTATTCAACTCAGTGCTGAACTCATTGATGGCACAATTGTGGATGGTGAAAGTAATATTCCACACGCAGGAAAGAAGATTAAACGCGTATTTAGTAGTCCTGAACATCCAAAACCAGAAGGCGCTGCATTGCGCGCCATTGATGAAGCAGATGTTATCATATTAGGGCCTGGTAGTCTCTATACGAGTATCATTCCTAATTTATTGACTGACAAAATCGCGGACCATGTGCGCGCTAGTAAGGCCAATAAAATTTACATTGCCAATGTAATGACACAACCTGGTGAAACGTCTGGCTATACATTGGCTGATCACGTACAAGCTATCATCGACCATAGTGGGGGAGGCATCATCGATACGGTTCTCGCCAATGATGGACCTTTGCCAATTCAAATGGTAGAACAGTATAGCGCAGTTGGTTCAGAACCTGTGGCCATCGATTCTAAACGTTTACAAGACATGGGGATTCGCACGGTTAGAGCAACGCTTATTAGCCAAGAAAAACCTGCTATTCATGACCCAGAACGTTTAGGTAAGGTCCTTATGGATATCATATATGCTATGAAATCAGATATGGAACCACGGGTATTAGAATATTATTTACGCCGTGCTGATCATTAGAAAGGAAAACCTATGTCTTTTGCAGAAGATGTAAAAAATGAATTATGTGCCTATGAGCCTGAAACGGATACCGATGTGGCCATGAAAATTGAAGCATCCTGCTTATTGCGCATGGGTGGTTCCTTATTGCTCGGTATGAGGGGAGCTATCGGTATACGACTAGCCACTGCTAATAATGCGGTGGCTAGACGTTTGCTAGGCATACTTAAAAAACAATACGAATTGCCGACCCATGTTATGGTGCGCCAAGGCTTAAATTTGCGGAAAAAGAATATGTATACATTAACGGTGGATCCATCTCAAGAGGGGCGCCAAGCCTTAGAAGATTTGGCATTGTGGCCTGTTACCGAACAGTTGCCGCGGAAGTGGTTACACTCAATGGAGGCGCGACGCGCCTTCTTGCGCGGCGCTTTTTTAGGGGGCGGATCTGTTAATAAACCACAAAGTGATTACCATCTTGAGTTTATGACGGGCAACGAAGCTTTTGCACGAGAAATTGTATATGTATTGAAATTATTTCACATTCATGCAGGTCTGACAGAGCGTAAAGAAGAATATGTGGTATATCTTAAAGAAGGCGATGCGGTAACAAATTGTTTACAGGTCATGGGTGCTCAATCGGCATTGATGGAATTTGAAAATGTACGCATCATGAAGACCGTTCGCAATCAGATCAATCGACAGGTAAATTGTGAGACTGCAAATTTACAAAAAACCGTAGATGCAGCGGTACGTCAAGTGAAAGCCATCCGTATATTGGATGAGCATATAGGTATTGATGCATTGCCGGATAAATTGAAAATTGTAGCTAGATTGCGCTGGAATAATCCGGAAGCAAGTTTAAAAGAATTAGAAGAAATGATGAATGGTACCTTATCTAAATCAGGTATTGGACATCGTTTGAAAAAGTTAGAAGCATTAGCCCTTACATATGATCCTATGGGGCTGGAAGAGGTTTAATATTATGTTATTTAAGAAAACATATAAGCTAGCGACGATGTTAGCAGTTATGGGAGCATTAACAGGTCATGCAGCAAGCGATATTGATTTGAACTCCATAGGATATTTTTCGTTTACTCCATTACCAGCGGAATTACAAGCGCAGAAGGATACATTGCTATTATCTGATAGTCCTGAATATGTAGGTCCAGTAGGCGGCGTTTTAAGTGCTGGTAGCATTAATGGGAAAGGGCGTATCTACTTTTACCATGTAAATGAAATGGCTGAACCTCATAAGATTGCCATTATCTTGGAGAATACAGGTAATGAACCAAATGGCATTGCCGTATTCCGTGAACTAAAATCCATCGCTACATCAGATTATTTTGCGGCGGGTCGCGATTTATCACGAAAGGAATTAGAGCAACCATTGACGGATAAACCATTGTATTCCTTTGTGATGCCTCCCAAAAGTCGTCAACTCGTATTTACCGATTTAGAACATTCCCCAATACCTAAAGATGCTTTATTTACAGGCATCGTAGATTTGCAAACAAGTGCTCCTGTATTTGCACGGGTTATGATGATTCCTATGAATCTGAACTCTATTGAGTCCTCGTATTGGGTGAATAATTTGCCTATAGACCATGTGCGGTTGCGTGGTACTTTCACCGGTGCTGAGCGCGAAATGGCAGTAACAAAAGAATATAACACCACATTAGGTGGCGCCTATGTAGAACTGGGCAATGATAGAGAAGACCGTTTTGTAGAGGGCGTGGATGAGCTCGATAATAAGGCCTATGTAAAGGACGCAGGGAACTATGGTATTTCTTATACCGTTAAAATTCCTACAAGCGGCGAGGATCCTTTCCGCCTCTATTTCAATCCATTAGGCGGCGGTTATTCGGGGTCTTTTACTGTGAAAGCACAACGTCGTTGGCAGAAGGCTCCTAGTGAAAGCATGACCTATCATATCGGTGGTGATGATGGTTTAATGGCATTAGGTCATAATACTGTATTAGATTCTCGATACATGGGGAACTATTACGGTGGTGATACGTTGACCATCGATTTCATGCCGGCTGGTGCTTCGAATTTACCAGTTCGTTTTTTACTGATTCCAGAAGCGTTAGCCAACCCTCAATATGCGCGCGTATTGGCTACTAATGAAGCTGGTCAGCGTGCATTAGAAGCAGAGGCGCAAAAAGAAGCAGCTGAAGCAGCTAAGAAGGTGGCTATTGAAGAAAAATATGTAGCAGCGAAAACGCAAAAAGAAGAACAAGCTCATCAATTAGCAGAGGCAGCTAAATTAGCGGCTGAAAAGGCAGCTGCTGCTCATAAAGCAGCTCAAGATAGACAGGCTGAATTAGATAAACGAGATGCAGAGGAACAAGCTAAACTCAAGGCGAAAGCCGATGCAGCTGCTGAACGAGCACGTGCTAAAGCGGAAGCTGATCGACAATTGGCTGAACAAAAAGCTAAGGCTGATGCCCAAAAAGCGGAAGCAGCACGCATTGCAGCAGAGCAAAAGGCGAAAGATGATGCGGCTAAGGCTGAAGCGGCTCGTATTGCAGCCGAACAAAAAGCCAAGGCTGATGCTCAAAAAGCAGAGGCAGCACGCATCGCAGCCGAACAAGCAGCTCGTGAAAAGGCGGAACGTGAGCAAGCTGCTCGAGAAGCAGCCGAGCAAAAAGCTCGTGAATATGCAGCAAAATTAGAAGCACAACGGTTAGAAGCGCAGCGTAAGGCTGAAGAAGAACGGATTTTGGCTGAACAACGAGCTGAGGCTGCACGCATAGAGGCAGAACGCAAAGCGGCAGAACAAGCGGCTAAAAACGAAGCAGAACGCCAAGAAGCGGCTCGTCAGGCCGAGGAAAAACGCAAGGCTGCAGAAGCCAAAGCAGAGGCTGATCGAATTGCAGCCGAAGCAAAACGCGCTGATGAGGCTAGAAAAGCCGAAGAAGCTCGTCAGGAAGCATTGCGCAAGGCAGAAATGGCTCGTCAAGAAGCTGCTCGTAAAGCTGAGGAAGAGCGCCTAGCAGCTATTGCAAAAGCTCAAGAAGAAGCGCGTAAAGCCGAAGAACGTCGTATTGCAGAGGAAGCAAAACGGGCCGAAGAAGCACGTAAAGCCGAAGAAGCACGCCGTGCCGAAGAGGCTCGTAAGGCAGAGGCTGCAAGAATTGCGGAAGCAGAACGTATTGCGGAAGCCGCTCGTCAAGCTGAGGAAGCTCGTATCCGCGAAGAAAATCGCGCTGCAGAAGCGGCACGTAAAGCAGAGCGTGAACGGATTGCGAAGGAACAAGCAGAAGCGGCTAGAAAAGCCGAAGAAGCTCGTCAATTGGCAGAAAAACGGTACCGTGAATACGAAATTGCTCAAGAACAAGCCAAAGAGGCACGCCGTCGTGCTGATATTCAACGGGAAGCTCAGAAAAAAGCAGCTCAACGGGCTGAAGAAATCCGCTTAGCTGCACAACGACAAATTATCGCTAAGCGAAACGCAGAAATTGCACGTCAAAAATTAGCCGAAGAACGTGAAGCAGCGCGTATTGCAGCACAAGGTGGTAAACGTCGTAGCTTTGCCGAGTTAGATGATGTTAATACATCGGCCGATCAAGATGAAGATACTACACAAAATGCGGTATCTATTGATCAGTTGACAAGAAAACAACAGTAAACGAATCAGTGAATTTACATATTAAATCGGATGCCTTTTGAGGCATCCGATTTATGTTTCTTCATGGGAATTACATTGACTTTCACAGGTAATTTCAGTACAATGAATAGAGATAAGTGCAATATACAGTACGAGATACTGTAGCATTACAAAATCCCTTTTAAATTGGTCCAGAGAGGCTAAAAAAGGACATATAGTTGAAGCGCCCTCAAGGGCTTCTTTGTGCAAACTATTCGACCTTTTGCCCTGGGGCAAGAGGTCTTTTTTGTTATACGGTTAGGAGGCAATCATGGGACAAGTGAGCTTGCATGGCAAACATTTGTTAGGGTTACAACATGCTACACCTGAAGAAATTAAATTAATTCTAGATGTAGCGAAAAAGATGAAGAAGGTTGTTTTGTCTGATGACAAAAAAATCCCTTATTTGAAAGGTAAGGCGATTATCAATCTATTCATGGAACCTAGTACACGTACGCGTAGTTCTTTTGAACTAGCAGGTAAATATTTAGGGGCAGATGTAATCAATATTACACCAAGTGGTTCCTCTATGGGTAAGGGTGAAAGCTTCCGCGATACATTATTAACATTGTCCTATATGGGGACGGATGCTATCGTAATGCGCAGTAGTGCAGAAGGGGCTCCTCTCTATGCGACAAAAGCCGTTGATCCTATCATTATCAATGCTGGCGATGGTGCCCATGAACATCCAACACAAGCATTGCTCGATATGTTCTCCATCATTGAACGCAAAGGTTCATTAGAAGGTAAAAAAGTCGTTATTGTAGGCGATATTATGCATAGCCGTGTAGCTCGCTCCGATGTTTACGGTCTTACTAAAATGGGGGCTGATGTTCATTTAGCAGGTCCTCGTACTATGCTCTATCCTGAGCTTGAAAAAATGGGTGTTACCATTCATCACGATGTGCGTGAAGCTGTAAAAGATGCAGACGTTGTCAATGTACTTCGCATTCAATTAGAACGCATTCACTCCGCTCTATATCCAACAAATCGCGAATATGCGCGTATCTTTGGTATCAATAAAGATGTATTAAGCCTAGCAAAAGATGATGTTATGGTTATGCATCCAGGCCCAATGAACCGTGGCCTTGAAATTTCCCCAGATGTAGCCTACTGGGATCAATCCGTAATTCAAGAACAAGTACGCAATGGTGTATCCGTTCGTATGGCTGTGTTGTACTTAACAATTCATGGAGGTGACGGTAGTGAGCTTGCTTATTAAAAATGGTACGGTAGTCAATCCGGCAAAACAACAACATGAAGTAGCAGACGTTCTCGTGAAAGATGGTAAAATTGCAGCCATCGGTCAAAATTTAAGTGCAGATGGTGCTGAAGTATATGATGCAACAGGACTTATCGTAGCACCGGGTCTTATCGATATTCATACACATTTGCGCGAACCAGGCCAAGAAGCAAAAGAAGATTTCCATTCTGGTACACAAGCGGCAGCTGCTGGTGGTTTTACACGCGTCGTAACCATGGCGAATACAACACCAGTAGTAGATAATGCGGCTCTTGTACGAGGTTTGAAAAAACAAGCTGAACTTACTGGTGTCGTAAAAGTAGAATTCATCGGTGCTGTATCTAAGAACCTTGAAGGTAAAGAACTTGCTGAATTAGGTGATATGGCTGAGGCTGGTGTTGTAGCGTATTCTGATGATGGACACTATGTAGAAAGCGCTGCTTTCATGCGTCGTGCGTTGGAATATTCATCCATGTTCAATAAAATGGTTATCGACCATGCAGAAGATATTAGCTTGACTAAAAATGGTCATATGCATGAAGGTTTCGTATCTTATGAAATGGGCGTTATCGGGCGTCCAGCTGTAGCTGAAGATTTGGCAGTAGCTCGCGATATTTTACTAGCGGAAATGACAGGTGGTCATATCCATATCGCTCACGTAAGTAGTAAAAATACGGTGGATATGGTACGCCGTGCAAAGGCTAAAGGGGTTAATGTAACTTGTGAGGTAACAAGCCAACATCTATCCTTTACTGATGAATATTTGCGCGAATATAATCCGGCTTTCAAAATGGCACCGCCAATTCGTTCTGAAGATCATCGTCAAGCATTGCTAGAAGGTTTAAAAGATGGCACCATTGATGCTATTATCACTGACCATGCACCACATGCATTTGAAGAAAAAGACCACGAATTCTGTTGCGCTCCAAATGGTTTTAGCGGGCTTGAAACATCCTTGGCTGGCGTTATTACTAATGCCTATGGTCCCGATAAACTTAGCATCGACCAAGTGGTGTACTACATGAGTACACGTCCAGCTGAGTTGATGCATCTAGATGCAGGTGTTTTAGAAGTTGGTAAACCAGCGGATATTACAGTATTCTCTACTACAGAACAATGGACTGTAGATAGAAATAAATTCTATACAAAAGGTAAAGTCAGCCCATTTGATGGCATGATTGTTACTGGTAAAGCAAAACTTACCGTTGTAGACGGTAATATCGTTATGAAGGAGGGCGTGGTCCTATAATGAAAGGCAAATTAGTTCTGGAAGATGGTTCCGTATTTGAAGGTTCCTTATTAGGCGGCGCTCCTACAGTGGGCGAGGTTGTGTTTAATACAGGCATGACTGGATATCAAGAAATTTTGACTGACCCATCCTATGCGGATCAAATTATTACATTAACATATCCACTCGTTGGTAACTATGGTACATTAAATGCTATTACACAAGGTCCTAAACCATACTGTAAAGGCTTTATCGTAGGTGAACTATGTGATTTCCCATCCAATTGGCAAAATGAAGGTTTGTTCAGCGAATATTTACGTTTGCATGGCATTCCTTGCCTCTATGATGTAGATACGCGTGCTATTACTCGTACTATTCGTAACCATGGTGTTATGAAAGGCGTACTTGTGCGTGCCGATTATCCGATGGAAGATATTCAAAAATTATTTAAACAAGATTTGCCTACAGACCAAGTTATGCGCGTCACTACAAAATGGCAAGGCATGCGTGGCGATAAAAATGCAGAATTCCATGTGGCTGTAATGGATTATGGTGTAAAAGAAAATATTCTTCGATCCTTAGAGCTTGCTGGTTGTCGTTTAACTGTATTTCCAGCAGATTCTAAAGCAGAAGATGTACTTGCTGTTAATCCTGATGGAATTTTCTTGTCCAATGGCCCTGGAGACCCTCAAGATTTAGGTTATGCAGTAGAAGAAGTGAAGAAAATGTTTGGTAAGAAACCAATCTTTGGTATCTGCATGGGTCACCAAGTATTGGCACAAGCATACGGCGGCACTACATTTAAACTTAAATTTGGTCACCGTGGTTCTAACCATCCTGTACAAGATCTTCGTACCGGCCGTGTATATATTACATCTCAAAATCATGGCTTTGCCGTAGATGATTCTTCTTTGCCTGATTATATTGAAATTACACATCGCAGTGTGAACGATGGTACTGTAGAAGGTATGCGCCACAAAGAATTGCCAATCTTCTCCGTACAATACCATCCAGAAGCGTCCCCTGGACCTACTGATAACCTATATTTGTTTGATGAATTTGAAGATATGATGAGAAAGGGAAAATAATATGACCACAGAAGCAAAAAAAGTACTCGTAATTGGTTCTGGTCCAATTATTATCGGCCAAGCAGCAGAATTCGACTATGCTGGTACACAAGCGTGCCGTTCCCTTCGTGAAGAAGGCTATAAGGTAGTATTGGTTAACTCTAACCCTGCAACAATCATGACAGATACAGATATTGCAGACCGTGTATATGTAGAACCTATTAGCCTTGAATTCGTAACGGAAGTTATTAAAAAAGAACGCCCTTGGGGCTTATTGGCAACATTGGGTGGCCAAGTAGGTCTAAATATGGCCGTTCAATTATCAGAAGCTGGCGTACTCGAAGAGTATGGCGTTAAGTTGCTTGGTACGACATTAGAAGCTATTAAACATGCAGAAGATCGCGAATTGTTCAAGGAAGCGATGAAGGAAATCAATCAACCAGTTCCTGAATCCGACATCTTCAATGACCTTGAAGAAGCCGTAGCCTTTGCAAATCGCATCGGCTATCCTATCATCATCCGCCCTGCTTATACATTGGGCGGTACTGGTGGCGGTATTGCGCATAACGAAGATGAAATGTATGAAATCACACGCCGTGGTTTGAAACTTTCACCAATTCACCAAATCTTGGCGGAACGTTCCGTTGCAGGTTGGAAAGAAATAGAATACGAAGTCATGCGCGATAGTGCAGACAACTGTATCATCGTATGTAACATGGAAAATATCGACCCTGTTGGCGTACATACAGGTGACTCCATCGTTGTGGCACCAAGCCAAACATTGAACGATATTCAATACCAAATGCTTCGTACCGCATCTGTTGACATCATTCGCTATTTGAAAATCGAAGGTGGTTGTAACGTACAATACGCTTTGAATCCAGATAGTAACGAATATATCGTTATCGAGGTAAACCCTCGTGTATCCCGTTCCTCTGCATTGGCATCTAAAGCAACTGGGTATCCAATCGCGAAGGTGGCTGCAAAAATTGCAGTAGGCATGACATTGGATCAAATTACTAATGCTGTAACAGGTGAAACAAAAGCGTGCTTCGAACCAACACTTGACTATGTGGTAACTAAATTCCCTCGTTGGCCATTTGAAAAATTCAATTTGGCGGATCGTACATTGGGCACTCAAATGAAGGCTACAGGCGAAGTTATGGCTATTGACCGTACTTTGGAAGGTTCTTTATTGAAAGCTATCCGCTCCTTGGAAATCGGTTTAGACCATATTGAGCTTAAGAAAATTGCTCATGAGTCCATTGAACAATTGATTGAACGTTTACATTTAGTAGATGATGAACGTATCTACGTTGTGGCTGAAGCACTTCGCAAGGGGATTAGTGTAGAAAAAATCCACTACATTACTAAAATCGATACATTCTTCATTGAAAAAATCAAGAATATCGTCAATGTAGAAAAAACGTTAACTGAACATGGTTTGACTCAAGATGTATTGCGTCTAGCTAAACGTTATTCCTTCCCTGATACTGTTATTGCGCGCTATGCGAATACAACGGCAGAAGACGTAAAGGCGAAACGCAAAGAATGGAATATTCTTCCAACCTATAAATATGTAGATACATGTGCTGCAGAAT
>OGEC01001259.1_pt1 | contig 13275 bp, 10 predicted proteins | sample 1570551 | NCBI WGS metagenome assembly OGEC01 (sample SAMEA2582127, study PRJEB24529) | metagenome | biome: Human gut stool | place: China | collected 2011 | reverse complement strand
CTGCCAGCGACAACAAGCGGAAGCGCTCCTGAAAACAAACAGTTCTATTTTTTATTTTATAAAGTTGTTATGCATGCAATACAGTAGCTCTGGAAATCCGTAACACCACCTGCAAGCGGCAGTTCATAAGTTAAACTCTGGTTATAAATACTTGCGGATTTCTTCAATCAGGGAAGCATATTCTGCATCTGACAAGAATTTTTCACCCGGATTCATGGCAAAAACGCCACCCCATTCATAGCCATCTGTGTATTTTGGTACAAGATGGAAGTGAAGATGATGTCCGGTGTCACCGTAGGCACCATAGTTGATCTTCTGAGGATGGAATGCCTTGTGAAGAGCCTCTGCTACATGGTTGATATCTTCCATGTAAGCAGCGCGTTCTTCGGCAGTCAACTCTACAATCTCACTGACGTGTTTCTTATGGGCAACGATCACACGTCCTTTATGGCTTTGTTCTTTAAATAAATAAACTTTGGAGGATGGAAGTTCACAGATTTTAATGCCAAACTGGGCAACTAAGTCACCTTCCATACAATAAGCACAATTCTGATCTGTCATAATCTGTCTCCTGTCTTATTTCTGGTTGAAATGTACAGCGAAACCGGCGATTTCATCTTTTAAATAAGCAACTGTGATATTTCCTTTTGCATCATATTTGAAAGAAGACTCATCAAATACAAAACCACGTTTCTCTAAGTGGTACATTGCACGTGCAAGATAGTTTGTCTGGATTGCGATATGACCACAGGTTCCACGTCCTGGATTTTTCATCATTTCGATAAGAGAACCAACAAACATAGAGCTGTTTCCAACTTTTACATCCTGTCCAAGTAATGTAGCGAATTTTGCAGAATCAGAAGCAGCAGCTTCCTCAGATGCATTGTTTACACCAACGTGAAGAAGTTTGAAACCTAACATGGTAGAAACTGCTTCTTTTGTGAGTGCTGTGATACCAGCCCAGTCTTTTGCAGCAACAAGGTCTTTGCTTACCATCCAGGAACCGCCACATGCGATGATTTTGTTGAAATCAAGGTAATTTGTAAGGTTCTTCGCATTGATTCCGCCGGTTGGCATGAATTTCATATTTACATAAGGAGCTGCCATGGATTTGATCATGTTTAATCCGCCGGCTGCCTCTGCAGGGAAGAATTTTACAACATCAAGACCAAGTTCAATAGCAACTTCAACGTCACTTGGGTTAGAGCATCCAGGAGTAACCGGAATTCCTTTTTCTACACAGTATTTCACTACTTTTGGATTTAAGCCAGGACTTACAATGAATTTTGCTCCGGCGTTTACAGCGCGGTCAACCTGCTCTGTAGTAAGAACGGTTCCGGCACCTACTAACATTTCTGGGAACTGCTCAGCCATAATACGGATAGATTCCTCAGCGGCAGCAGTACGGAATGTAACCTCTGCACAAGGAAGTCCTCCGTCACATAATGCTTTTGCTAAAGGAGCAGCGTCCTCTACGTGATCCAGGGCGATAACAGGTACAATACCAATTTTGGAAATCTCTTCTAATACTTTGTTCATGATGATTCTCCTTATCATTCTTATTTTCTCATCCATGTTTTGGATGATTGTGTTCTAATATAAAGTTCCATTATACGAAACAATGTTCCATAAAACGGTACGATTTTATTATAACATCAGAAAAACGGATGTCAATAGTTCCAACTCAATTCCCTTGACATTTCTAATAGTAGCTGTTAATATGAGAAAAAAGAAAGTTCCACAATATGAAACGAGAATCTGAAATATGAAACATATAGGTAAATCCAGAGTTTTTTTGATTTTACAGAATTATATTGTGAACAGGAAGAAAGGGACACCTACGATGGCAGAAGAAAAAGAAACAAAAAATCCGGTGCAGTCTGCAGAGCGGATTTTCCAGGTGCTTGAGATGTTAGCAGAGCATGGCGAGATGGGGTTAATGGAGATCAGCACAGAACTCGGACTTCACAAAAGTACGGTCCACCGCTTATTAATGTCCTTGATCTATATGGGGTATGCAAAACAGGACGAGACAACGCAGAAATACATGCTTTCTTACAAAATCGTGAGCATGGCGGGAAAAATCTTAGAGCGTACCGATATTTTACAGATCGCAAAACCTTATATGGAACGTCTGTCCGATATCAGTGGTGAGGCAGTGCATCTTGTACAGCGGGAAGGCAACAACATTTTGTACATATATAAAATAGAAGCAAAAGTTGGCACGATCCGCATGGTATCACACGTCGGCATGGTACATCCGATGTATTGTTCCGGTGTGGGCAAGGCGATCATGGCAACGCTTCCGGAGAAAGAAGTAAAACAGATCTGGAACGAGAGCATTATTGAGAAGAAAACGGATAAGACGATCACTGACATTGACGAGATGATGCAGGTGTTAGAGGAAGTCCGTAAGAACGGTTATGCGTTAGACGACGAGGAGAACGAGGAGGGCGTGCGCTGTATCGCTGCCTGCCTGCATGGTTACAGCAAGGAAGTGAAATATGCATTCAGCATTTCCGGACCGGTCAGCCGTATGACGAGAGAGCGCGTGGAAGAACTTGCCGTGGATGTGAAAAAAGTACAGGAAGAATTATCAAGAGAACTGGGGTATTATCCACAAAATTAAATTTTTTTACAGAATATGTATAAGAAAAAAATCGATGGTCATACTATTTTTGAAGAACAGAGAAAATATACTCTGTAAAAGAAAAGGAGAAATGACTATGAGAAAGTGGAAATTACTTTTGGCTGGAATGATGCTTATGTTATCGTTGAGTGCTGTCGCAGGCTGCGGAAATAACAATGCAAACGATAAAAATAATGGCACAAACGGTACAAACACAAGCACGGAAAACCGTCTGAATAACAATGCGGACACTACCACAGGCAATGACAAAAATAATATTGACACCACAGAGGACAAGGACAACAACCGTGTGGATGATAACGGCAACGTGATCGAGGATGTGGTGGACGGTGTTGGCGACGCCGGTAAAGATGTGATCGATGGTGTGGAAAATGGTGTGAATGATCTCACAAACGATGCAACCGGCGGAAATGCAGAGAATGCCAACGGAACCGGTGGGAATGCCGGAAATGGAACTGCAAATCCGTAAATGATAGAGAAATACAAAAAAAGAAACGGCTTATCGTTTCTTTTTTTGTGCCTGTTTATTCAGATACATTTCATGGTCTGCTTTGTCAAGCAGATTGCGGAGCGTACAATCTTTGTAATTCATGGAGTAGCTGTAACCATAGGCGTAACTGATCGCATCCGGCATATTGCTGGAATGATACTGTTTGATCGTAGCATGTAGTTTTTCCAATAGTTCGTCTGCCTGCCCGGAGGTGGTGTCATACAAAATAGCGATAAATTCGTCACCGCCGTATCTGCCGACAAAATCTTTTTCAGGAACTACCTTTCTTAAAATGTGGGCAAAATTGGCGATCATCGAATCCCCGGCAGCGTGTCCAAGGGTATCGTTCACTTCTTTTAAATTATTTAAGTCGAACATAACAAAACACAGCGGCTCAGTGATAAAACCGGAAGAGTTCAAAAGGTCTTCACAGCGGCTTTTGTTTGGAAGTCCGGTGTGCACATCCAGATAGGCTTTCTTGGATAAAATATGATTTTCCCTGACGGCCTGAATGTGCTGGATCTGCTGCTGGACGATCAAAAAGATTAACAATAGTATATCAAGCGCAGAAATAATCTCGGTCAGCCGGATACGTGCGGCAATCTTTTCCGAGTACTGTTCGGCAGCAGTCACCGTCTCGTCGGCATATTCAAAATAAGTTTCACTCATTGAGACAACATTGGTGTTTTCATAGCCCTTTTCACGAACAGTATAAATCTCTTCTTTCAGTAGTTCTCAATATTCAATCTGATTGTCCAGACACTGCTGGTAAGCAGGATCTTTCAGGCTTACCAGATTATAATTTCCATCTTCATATTTTAAACCGGACAAAATTTTATCCAGATACTCGATCTGCATGTCATTTGCAGTTCCGGTAATCTCAAGCTTGACTTCACGCTGCGTGGCTCCGCGCACAAGACCGGCATAGTTTACCACGTGGGCAGTTCCATGTAGATTCTGGATCTGCACCATCATAAAAATGACAAGGAAAATCAAAACGAAGATCAGAATTTGCTGCAGCAGTGAGGCAGCATGCTGTTCTGCCTGTTTCATTCGTCTGCTAAAAGAGGTTTCTTTTGTATACATGAGTCACCTTTCCGAAAGTTTTTTTGTGTGTAGCTGTATTCTAACCCATAAAATCAGGAAGGTCAAATATTAGTATGTTTTTCAAAGAAAATATCTTAAATAAAAATGAAATCTTGCCAAATTAGTTGTGATTCATTTTTATTTGAATTATAATAAACCCATCGCATTTTTTGAGGCGATGAAAACAGAAAGTAATTTCAGGGATATTAAGGAGATTTCAATGTCAGATAATGATTTCAGAGAGGTAATCGACGGAGAAGAGAACAAAGAACCGACAGCCTCTGATAATAATTTACATACAACGGATGCAGAGAGTGCAGAAGTGGTAACAGGTACTACAGAAGAAAAAAGTGACGAGAAGAAGGATGATGAGTACGAGGAGATCTGCTACATCTGTCACAGACCAGAACATATAGCCGGAAAAATGATCAAGATTCCAAATAGCATTTCCATCTGCCATGACTGTATGCAGAGAACTTTCGACAGCATGAATGGTACCGGATTCCCAATGGGCGATATGATGAACATGGGAAGTTTTAATAATATGAATCTGGATAAGATGCCGAATATCAGCATGATCAATCTTTCCGATCTGCAAAATATGATGGGCGGTATGCCAAACAGCCAGAAGATCAAGAAAAAGAAACCAAAAGAGGAGAGAAAGCCGGAGATCGATATTCATGCGATCCCGGCACCGCATAAGATCAAAGCATCACTGGATGAGTATGTGGTCGGACAGGAACATGCCAAAAAAGTCATGTCCGTGGCAGTTTACAATCATTACAAGAGAATTGCATCTGATGTGCAGGACGGTGTGGAAATCGAAAAATCCAACATGCTCATGATCGGACCGACCGGAAGCGGCAAGACTTATCTGGTCAAGACACTGGCAAGATTATTAGATGTGCCGCTCGCCATCACGGATGCAACTTCCCTGACAGAAGCAGGTTATATCGGTGACGATATCGAGAGTGTAGTCAGCAAACTGTTAGCGGCTGCTGACAATGATGTTGAGCGCGCAGAGCACGGCATCATCTTTATTGATGAGATCGACAAGATTGCAAAGAAGCGCAACACAAACCAGCGCGATGTCAGCGGAGAATCTGTCCAGCAGGGAATGTTAAAGCTGTTAGAGGGTGCGGAAGTGGAAGTGCCGGTAGGGGCAAGCAGTAAAAATGCGATGGTTCCGATGACAATGGTGAACACGAAGAACATTCTTTTCATCTGCGGCGGTGCATTCCCGGAATTAGAGGATATCATCAAGGAGCGGCTGAACAAGGAAGCTTCTATTGGATTTAAGGCAGATCTGAAAGATAAGTATGACAATGACGAGAATCTGCTCTCCAAAGTGACGACAGAAGATGTGCGCAAATTTGGTATGATCCCGGAATTTTTAGGACGTCTGCCGGTCATGTTCACATTGGAGGCGCTGACGGAAGATATGCTCGTGCGTATTTTAAAAGAGCCGAAGAATGCAATCATCAGGCAGTATGAGAAGCTGCTTGCCATGGATGAGGTAAAGCTTGTATTTGACGAGGATGCGCTTCATTCTATCGCAAAGGAAGCAAAAGAGAAAAAGGTAGGAGCGCGTGCACTCCGCTCTATTATCGAAGATTTTATGTTAGATATCATGTATGAGATCCCGAAGGATGACAATATCGGCATGGTGACGATCACAAAAGATTATGTAGAGAAAAAGGGCGGCCCGCTCATCACGATGCGCGGCTGTGCAGCGATCGAAGAAAAGCCAGCAATTTAAAGGAATAAAAGACAAAACTCCGGCATTTATTGTAAAGATAGGTGTGCGGAGTTTTTTATGTCTGACTGTGAAGAAAAGATTTATTCCAATGATTATGTGGATTTTATCATATCGAAAGATGTTTTGGATGTGATTGACCTTTCAAGTGATTGTATCCAGCGGATCGATGAGGAAAAGGATACTTATTTTTATCCGAGGAGTTTTTTCCGGATATTTGATTTTCCGGCAGATTCCTATGCTTCTGTTCCAAAGTGCTATGGACTTCTGGATGAGACGGCGCTTGAGGTTTCGGGGATATTAAAATTACAGCAGCAGCCGGCACTCGCACTGAAAGGGCAGGGCGTGATGATCGGATTTATCGATACCGGGATCGATTACCGAAATCCGGTATTTCAGTATTCTGATGGGACAACAAGGATTTACCGCATCTGGGATCAGACGATCCGGGATGGAACAAAGCCGGAGGGAATCGCATATGGTTCCGAGTATAAGACAGAGCAGATCAATGCCGCACTCCGGGCAGAAAATCCGCTGGAAACCGTTCCGTCCATGGATACCAATGGACATGGAACCTTTGTGGCCGGGGTGGCATGTGGAAGCGAGGATGTGGAAGATAATTTTATCGGGGCGGCGCCGTTTTCCGAGATCGCAGTCGTAAAACTGAAAGAGGCAAAAACTTATCTGCGGGAATTTTATTTTATACCGGATTCTGTTCCGGCGTATCAGGAGAATGATATCATGATGGCAGTCAGCTATCTGGACCGGCTGGCAAAGGAGCGGGATATGCCGCTTGTGATCTGCATTGCACTGGGAAGCAACATGGGAAACCGTGGCAAGGACGGACAACTGGCAACTTATCTGGATATTGTATCCAGAAGGCGGAAAAGATGCAGTGTGGCAGCGGTAGGAAACGAGGCGAATGCAAGACATCATTTTCTTGGAAAAATACAGCCGGACATGGAGTACGAATCGGTGGAAGTCTCGGTGGAGGAAAATATGCCGGGTTTTTTCATTGAGATGTGGGCAAATGCGCCGGAGCTTTATGCGGTATCGGTCAGCTCGCCCACCGGGGAAGTGCTGCCAAAAGTGCCTTATCGGAGCGGTGGAAGACAGGAGTTTGTCTTTATTTTCGAGCAGACAAGAGTCAGCATCGACTACCGGCTGACGGGCAGGCGGCAGGGAAACCAGCTTATTTATTTACGTTTTTCAAACGCAGCGCAGGGGATCTGGACGATCAACGTGTATCCGCAGAGCATTGTGACAGGGGATTACAATATGTGGCTTCCCATGCGGAATTTTACGAGTGGAAATGTTTTTTTCCTGCGGTCAAATCCGAATCATACGATCACCGTGCCGGGTAACGCAGGGCAGGTCATAAGCACGGGCGGCTACAATGTGGCAAATGGCGGTCTGTATCTGGACTCGGGCAGGGGATTTACACTTTCCGGTGAGGTAAAGCCGGATTTCTGTGCCCCGGCGGTGAATGTGTATGGACCGGGACTGCGGAACCGCTTTGTGACCATGACCGGGACGAGTGCGGCGGCAGCGATCACAGCCGGGGCATGTGCGCAGATCATGGAATGGGGACTGGTAAAAAGAAATCAGATTTTCATGTCCTCTGCGGATATCAAAAATATGCTGATCCGCGGCGCAGACCGGGCGGATGACAGGAGTTATCCGAATCCGTCGTGGGGGTATGGAACGCTGGATGTGTATGGAGCATTTGAGGATCTGCGGAGGTAGCGGACATTGGCTTTTCATTTTCCCTTCTGTGAAGTATAATAATATGTGGAAAAAACATTTTGCAGGCTTCCTGTGACAGTAAAATGGATCACAAGAGGTATGGAAATATTATAATTACGCAGGAGAAAAGAAAATTTTATGATAAAGATCGCGTTTTGTGATGATGATATGGAAGTGCTTCATCAGATGAACGAATTATTAGACCGCTACCGGGTAGAACGGAATGAGGATATTACCTATGCAGCATTCCAGAGTCCGTTTGAACTGCTGACGGAGATTGAGAAGGGCATAAGACCGGATATATTATTTCTCGATGTCGTGATGCCGGGGCAGAATGGCATGGATGTGGCAAAAGAGATCCGGCAGTATGACACGAATATGAAAATTATTTTTCTGACTTCATCCCCGGAGTTTGCGTTGGAATCTTATTCGGTTGGAGCTTATTTTTACCAGTTGAAACCGATCTGGGAGGAAAGCTTTTTCCGGCTGATGGATGCAGTGCTGGGACGAAAACTTTTATTTCATCTGGAAAACGGAGCAGTTCTGGAAAGCGCAGGGAGTCTGGATGATCTGGCAGGACAGCTGATGCAGTACAGCAATTTTTTCCGTCCCCACCGATCCTTCCTTGTGAATATGGAGTATATCCAGAATATTTCCAGCCGTTCTATCAAAATGGTAAATGATGCGGAAATCCCAATTCCGCATGGAAAATGTTCGGAAATCAAAAATACATATATGGAATATGCGTTTAATGGAGAGCAGGCTGTCTTATGACGGTCTGTTTTTTTCTTTGATATAATAAACTACATGAATAGTAAGAAAGGACATGGTCGATTCAATACATTTTACGGTCGATTCATGACAGTACGTCCATTTTTTGGGGAAAATCGTGTATTGTAGATTCAGACAAAGGAGAAAGCCAAAATAAGCACACAAAAGAAGGGAGGATTAAGAAGAAAAAATGTTAGGTATGGAAATCTTGGTCATTATTGGTTTGATCCTGCTTTTACTTGTTCTCTGGATCATCTCCGTGCAGCGGAAGTTTGCGGTGATGGACGGAAATATCCAAAATGCCATGAATCAGATCGGAGTGCAGATTTCCTCACGTTTTGATGCACTATTTGCAGTGCTTGATCTTATGAAAGGATATGCAGCAGATGACATACAGCCGCTGATGGAGCGTGCAGCAGCCAGACGAAGTGTGATCACTGCTCGCTCCGCACCTGAGGAGGTATCAGAGCAGGAGCAGGTGATAGAGGAAACCGTAAAAAGCATCCGTCTGGCAGCAGAACGCAATCCACTGCTCTGCGCAGATAAAAACTATACCAAATGTATGGATGCGGTGGAATGTTATGGGCGCATGGTATATACCAGCCGTTTGATCTACAACGATTCAGTGACAAAGTTAAACAGTGCGCTTGGTATGTTTCCTACAAATGTAATTGCAGGTATTCTTGGCTTTCATAAAAGAGAATATCTGTCACAGAAAGGGGATTAATATGGGATTATTCAGTAATAATAAAAAATTATGTCCGGTCTGCGGGAATCCGACACCGCGGCTGCTTGCAACAAAAATACAGGACACACCGATCTGTAAGGAATGCGATAAAAAAATCTATCTGCCAAAAGGCAGGACAGATCGGATGACCATCGATGATTTTAAGCAGTACATCCAGTTTTACGAAGATAATCAGGCATTGAGAGATCAGTTCGAGGAAAACTATTCGTTTAATTTTGGACTGTTTGGTGGAGATCTGGTATTAGATATTTTCCATGGACTTTTCCGTGTGAACTGTGACAAAGATTCGCTCGCATTTCAGGCGGACAATTTAAAGTCTTTCCGTATTTTAGAGGACAGCCGGGTTTTATTTGAGGGAAATCATCAGGAATTAAAGCATTACGACAGTAAAGTTCCGGAAAAAGTAAAGCAGCTGGAGCCGCAGATCGCACAGTTTCAGATGCAGATGAGGGAATATGAAATGTTTGAGCGGCTGGAGCGGATGCATGAGGAAAATGACAAAGATGATAACCATTATCATGAGTATCATCCAAGACCATCTTTTGACGTGGCTTCTCCGGCAGATACCTTCCATGTGGAGCTGACGTTTGACCATCCTTACTGGGATAATATCAAGTGGGATTGGACCGGAGTTTCCTTTGACAGTGACAGTCCTAGTGTCGAGGCGTTTTTGAGCTGCTATGAGGATAAAACAGAGAGTCTGCACACGCTGGCGCTCAATCTGGCACACCTGATGAATCCGAATGTCAAAGAGATGACAGCGGGAGAAAAAAAACAGGCTGCAAAGCAGGAGACCGGATCTTTGGAAGAGCAGAAGCAATCTTCTGAGAGCGATACGATCGAACAGCTGCAGAAGTACAAAGGTCTTTTGGATGCAGGAGTCATCACAGAAGAAGAATTTGCAGCGAAGAAAAAGCAGTTATTGGGAATTTAATGATAAGGCTGATCCGGAAAGGGTCAGCCTTATTTATGAAATCTGCAAAAATAATTTTCAAATGGTACGTTAAAATTTGTGATGGAAATTGAAAATTTCGAGTATATTTTGTGCCGGTTTTATTGTATAATATTCTTTATGTTTGTAAATAAAAAAGTGAATGAAAAATAAGGGGATATCAGGGATGAGAATAGGATTTGACAATGACAGGTACTTAAAAATTCAGTCGGAGCACATTAAAGAGCGGATCAACCAATTTGGGGACAAGCTTTATCTGGAATTTGGCGGAAAATTATTTGACGATTATCACGCATCCAGAGTATTGCCGGGATTTGCACCGGACAGTAAACTCCAGATGCTTATGCAGCTTGCGGATGTGGCAGAGATCGTGATCGTGATCAGTGCGGCAGATATTGAGAAGAACAAAGTCCGCGGGGATCTTGGAATTACTTATGATGTGGATGTTGTCCGGCTGATCGGAGAGTTTGAGAAAAAGGGTCTGTATGTGGGAAGCGTTGTCATCACGCAGTTTGCAGGACAGAGCGGTGCCGTACAGTTCCGTGAAAAACTGGAAAAAAGAGGCATTAAAGTATATCAGCATTATAAGATCGAGGGCTATCCGGCAAACATTCCGCTGATCGTCAGTGAGAACGGATTCGGCAAGAATGACTATATCGAGACGACCAGACCATTAGTCGTCATCACTGCACCGGGACCGGGAAGTGGAAAAATGGCGACCTGCCTCTCCCAGCTTTATCACGAGAACATCCGTGGAACAAAAGCCGGCTATGCAAAATTTGAGACATTCCCAATCTGGAATCTTCCATTAAAACATCCGGTAAACTTAGCTTATGAGGCGGCTACCGCAGACTTGAATGACGTGAACATGATCGACCCGTTCCATCTGGAAGCTTATGGAAAAACGACGGTCAACTACAACCGTGACATTGAGATCTTCCCGGTTTTGAACGCTATTTTTGAAGGGATTTATGGAGAAAATACTTATTATAAATCACCGACTGATATGGGTGTCAACATGGCCGGAAACTGTATCATCGATGACGAGGCGTGCTGTGAAGCCTCCAAAATGGAGATCATAAGACGTTATTACACAGCGGTAAACAAACTGGTCAAAGAGGAAGCGACGGAAAATGAAGTTTACAAGATTGAACTTCTGATGAAGCAGGCCAAGATCACAACGGACGACAGACATGTCACAGTCGCTGCAAAAAAACGTGCAGAGGAACTTGGCGTTCCAACTGCAGCGATCGAACTTTCCGATGGCTGTATCATTACGTCCAAGACATCAGATTTTCTCGGTGCGTCTGCAGCATTGCTTCTGAATGCGTTAAAATATCTGGCTGGCATTGAGCATGATGAGAAACTCATCCGCCCGGAAGCGATCGAACCGATCCAGGATCTGAAAGTTCGTTTCCTCGGTGGAAAGAATCCAAGACTTCATACCGATGAGGTATTGATCGCCCTTTCGCTCGCTGCGGTGACCAATGAAAACGCAAAGAAAGCATTAGAGCAGCTTCCGGCACTTCGGGGATGCCAGGTGCACACTTCCGTAATGCTCTCTGAAGTGGATATTAAAATTTTTAAGAAGCTGGGTGTGGATCTGACAAGTGAACCGGTGCGCAGTGGATTAAAACTGTATTAGAAATTTGTTTGTCAAAAAATACATGAAATAATTTGTGAATAATGTATAAAAACCCTTTTATAAAATAAGGTGTATGGTATAATAAGCACAAGTGATGAAATCACGAGGTAATACAGACGGTCTGATTGTTAAGAATATAACAATCAAAACAAGCACATACATATTTTATAGGAGGGTTTTTACAATGGCAAGATTTACGTTACCAAGAGATTTATACCATGGAAAAGGTGCTCTGGAGGCATTAAAGACATTCAAAGGAAAAAAGGCAATGATCTGTGTTGGCGGCGGCTCTATGAAGCGGTTTGGATTTCTCGACAGGGCAGAACAGTACCTGAAAGAAGCCGGAATGGAAGTTCAGTTGTTTGAAGGCATCGAACCGGATCCTTCTGTGGAAACCGTGATGAAAGGTGCAAAAGCAATGATGGAATTTGAACCGGACTGGATCATTGCGATGGGCGGAGGATCCCCGATCGATGCAGCAAAAGCGATGTGGATCAAATACGAGTACCCGGATATCACGTTCGAGGACATGTGTAAAGTATTTGGCATCCCGGCGCTTAGAAATAAAGCTCATTTCTGTGCAATCTCTTCCACATCAGGAACAGCGACAGAGGTGACAGCATTTTCAATTATTACCGATTATGAAAAAGGTATCAAATATCCGATCGCAGATTTTGAAATCACACCGGATGTGGCAATCGTTGATCCGGATCTTGCAGAGACAATGCCACAGACATTAACGGCACATACAGGAATGGATGCCTTAACCCATGCGATCGAAGCATATGTTGCAGGATTACATTCCCCATTCTCAGATCCATTAGCGATCCATGCGATTGAGATGATCTTTGATAACCTGAAAGCATCCTATGAAGGAGATATGCAGGCAAGAGGGAATATGCATATCGCACAGTGCTTAGCAGGAATGGCATTCTCCAACGCGTTGCTTGGAATCGTACATTCCTTGGCACATAAGACAGGAGCAGTCTTTGATACAGGACATATTCCTCATGGATGCGCCAATGCAATCTATCTTCCATATGTTATTCAGTACAATGCCAAAGTCTGTGAAGACAGATTCGCAATGATCGCAAGAAAATTAGGACTTCCTGGAGTGACTGATAAAGCACTGACTTTATCACTGATCAAAGCAGTAGAAGATCTGAGAACAAGTCTTCATATTGTGTCTAATCTGAAGGAATTTGGCGTAAAAGAAGACGAATTTCTTGAGAAGAAGCATATGATCGCAGAGAGAGCGGTTGGAGATGCTTGTACGGGATCTAATCCGAGAGAAACATCTGTTGAGGATATGGAGAAGATTCTGGAATGTATTTATTATGGTAAGGATGTAACATTCTAAATTTTAATTTTGTAAGTTGGCCAACTGTAGATTTTGAGTATATGATAAAAAATAAATAAACGATCGGAAGA
>OGEC01001252.1_pt1 | contig 13326 bp, 5 predicted proteins | sample 1570551 | NCBI WGS metagenome assembly OGEC01 (sample SAMEA2582127, study PRJEB24529) | metagenome | biome: Human gut stool | place: China | collected 2011 | reverse complement strand
TTGGCGTCGGTATAGAAAAGCGATACTGGCGCTTTTCTTCTGTACTTCACTTACAGCTGCACAGGCTGTTGATTTCATGCCTGTCAATGATGTAACTACAGGTATGGAAGGCATTGCAAAAACTGTAATTGTAGGAGATACCATTTCTACCTTTGATGTAAAGGTACTTGGTGTCATGAAGGATAAGGGACCATCTGGTCATCTTATTTTAGCGAAGTTCTCTGGTCCTGTTATGGAAAAAACAGGCGGCATCGCTCATGGCATGAGTGGTAGTCCTGTATATATAAATGGTAAGCTCGTAGGTGCTGTTGCTTATGGCTGGGGCTTTGCAGATGGTACGATTGGGATGATTACCCCTATCGAGGATATGGTGAAATTATGGAATATTCCATATGAAAAGAACTTATCCAAACCATGGGACGATAAACAGTTGATCCCTCTTGGCACGCCACTTATGGCTTATGGCTTTGATGCAGCATCCATGGATTACTTCAAATCCAAGTTGCCACAATATAAATATGAAACATATGATACGGCAAGTGCTAGTGGTGATGAAATTGCTAAACCTCTAGAAGCCGGTGGTTCTGTAGCAGCATTACTAGTTGATGGAGACCTAAAACTGGGGGCCATTGGTACTGTTACCTATGTAGATGGTGAAAAGATTGTTGCCTTTGGTCATCCATTCTTAAAACATGGCTCTTCAAACTACTTCATGCATAATGCAAGCATCTTTACAGTAGTTAAAAGTTATGATGCTGCTTTCAAATTGGGCTCTATGGGCAAGGAAGTTGGCTCTGTAACTGAAGATAGAGGTGCTGGTATTGCAGGTATTTCTGGTGTGATTTCTCCAGGGATCCCTATGCGATTCCATTTGAAAGACCTTGATATGGGGCGTGATAAAACTAGCTCTGTTAAGGTTATTGAAGATAGTGAGATGACACCGACTTTAGCGGCTACATCTCTATATAACATGTTGAATAAAACGTTGGATCGTAGTGGCGCTGGTACGGCTACCATTTCTTATACAATCACACCAAGAGGTAAAGAGCATAAACCGTTGACGCGAACTAATATGTTCTATAGCTCTGACTCTATCTCTGAGAAGGCTGTTGATGAGTTCTATAATGTTATCGACGTTCTTATGAATAACCGATTCATTAATTATGAAATTTCTGATATCTCTGTAGAAACTGAGGTAACACAAGATAAGAAAACAGCTAAGCTTGTTGATGCCTCTGCATCTTCAACCATTGTTTCCCCTGGTGATACAATCGTTGTAGATGTAACGTTGGAGCCGTTCCGCGGTGAGAAGGTCGTTAAACAAATCTTCTTTAAGGTTCCTGAGGATCAAGCTGTTGGCAAGTATACCTTAGAGGTGCGTGGGGGCGGTGAAATCCCATTACCTTATGTATTAGAAAAGCAAAAATATAATTTAACTGATGAAATTTTACGTCGCTTAAAAGTTCATAAAGATTTTAATGAACTTTACGATGAAATTCAAAAGACTGATACGAATAATCAAATCGTTGTAGAGTTTTTAGAAGATGGCATTAGTCTTGTTGATGAAGATGGTTCCCAATCTGTTAAAAAAGCTAAACTTAAAGATGTGGAATCAAAACCTATGCCAGGGGATGTAAAGAAAAAAACAGGTCAAGAAGATTTGAGTTCTAGTAAGGACGATGATAATCAAATAGAAAAAACTGCTATTGATACGGAATACATCGTTCAAGGTGATGGTCAATTTACAATTCATGTTATGAAACCAGCCGATCGCGATAAAGCATTAGCTAAACGCGTAAAAGAAGTTAAAAATCAAAGCAAGATGGAACATAAATTAGAATTGGAAGATCAATCTAAAAAGGATAAATCCAGTAAAAAAGATGTGAAAAAGTCTGATAAACAAGACCAAAAAACACCTGATAAAAAGGATGAATCTAAAGTAAATGATACTAATGCAGCTGAATAAGCTGAAAATGTAAGGGGAAAGGGCTAAACTGTTGAATTGGCTAGAATCGATAGGACGATCTGTAATGAACGGCCTATCACAGATGGGTAGTGCTACATTATTAGTGTGGCACACAATAAGACAACTGAAAATGATTAATCTGTGGTATGTGTTTCAGCAGATGGCTCACTTAGGCGTAGATTCGTTGCCGATTATCAGTTTAACGTTACTCTTTGCTGGTGCAGTTATGACCTTACAGATTACAGATGTATTGATTACATATGGTGCACAAAGTACTGTAGGTGGTCTTATGGCTGTTGCTATGGGACGTGAATTAGGTCCCATCTTAGTAGGGGTAGTACTAGCTGGCCGTGTTGGCGCTGCCATCACGGCTGAAATTGGTACAATGAAGGTAACCGAACAAATCGATGCGCTTCGTGTTATGGCTGTCGATCCTATTGGTTATCTTGTGGTACCTCGTGTAGTAGCGTGTATGATTATGGTGCCTATATTGGCATTTTATGGTGTAGTAATTGGCATTGCAGGTGGTTACTTTGTGGCTACTGCAATTAAGGGTTTAGCGCCAAGTACCTATTTAGATTCTATTCAAATGTTTTCTACCATTTCAGACTTTACATTAGGCCTAGTTAAGTCCAGTGTATTTGGTGCTGTTATTGCATTGGTAGGGGCCTATAAGGGAATGGAAACTAAAATGGGCGCAGAAGCTGTAGGCTTCTCCACAACTAGTTCTGTAGTAACTAGTATTATTTTAGTATTTGTATTAAATTACTTTTTGTCTACTTTGTTATATTAGTAGATACGCTAGAGGGATTTATGATAGAACTACGCGATGTTGTAGTTGCCTATGAGTCACGTGTGATTTTAGACTCCATTAATCTTACTATCAATGATGGGGAGACGTTGGTTATATTAGGCGGTAGTGGCAGTGGTAAAAGTACATTGCTTCGCTTATTAATAGGCTTGCAGCGTCCTACATCGGGACAGATTATTGTAGATGGCACAGATATTACAACATTATCTGAAGATGAATTTAATACAGTACGAAGAAAGATGGGGATGGTATTCCAATACTCTGCTCTGTTTGATTCTATGTCGGTAGGCGAAAACGTGGCCTTTGGCTTACGTCAACATACGGACTTAGGCGACGATGAGATACGACGCATTGTAGCAGAGCGACTAGATTGGGTCGGTTTGAAAGGGTATGAATCCTATATGCCTAACGAATTGTCAGGCGGTATGAAAAAGCGCGTTAGCTTAGCTCGCGCCATAGCGCTAGACCCAAGCTTAATCCTCTATGATGAACCTTCATCCGGCTTGGATCCTATTACATCTGGTACGATTAGTATGCTAATTAAGGGGATGCAACAACGGCTTGGTTGTACTTCTATTGTAGTAACACATGATATGCAATCCGCGTTTTACGTGGCAAATCGCATAGCTTTACTTGATAAGGGGAAATTTGTGGAAATTTCTGATACAATAGACTTTAAGAATTCTACAAATAAAAAGGTACAACAGTTTATTCATGGTGAAGCAGAACCAATTAATGTATCTGCGATGGGAGATGTGTAATGAAGTGGACGACGGAGGCCAAGGTAGGGGCTTTCACAATAATAGGTATAGCTCTATTTATTGCGGGAATACTTTTTGTAGGTCGCATTGATATATGGGCTAAGCCACAAATGACGATTACTGGCGATTTTGCTCAAGTTAATGGCCTAAAAAATGGCAATCAAGTTAAATATTCAGGTGTGGCCATCGGTAATGTCTCTGATATCGAGATTACACCACATGGTGTAGTAGTAAAAATGAAGCTTGATGAAAAAACACAAATTCCAAGTGACTCTACGTTCACATTGGGATCAGATGGTTTTTTAGGTGATAAGTTTATTCAAATTTCACCAGGCCAATCTAAGGTATTTTTACAAGATGGTGACACTGTTAAGGGCGAAGGTGCAGACGCTATGGATAAAGCGATGCAAAGCGCTCAAAAACTAATGGATGGCACCGAAAAAATGTTGCAATCTATTAATAATATTATTGGTGATCCAGCAACGCAAAATGCACTTAAGCATTCCTTGCAATCTACTGCGACGATGGCTGATAATGCTGTAGCGATTACACAAAATATGGCGGATGTAACGGCACAGCTAAATCAAGCTGCTCAACAATTTAATGCAGATGGTAATGCAGGCAATGATATGCGTGCTATTTTGACTAACTTAAAACAAACTACGGATCGCGTAGATAATATGGCTCGTTCTATGGAGTCTACTGTAACAGATCCTAAAGCACAGGAAAATATTAAGGAAACATTACATAATACGGCACAAATTTCAGCTCGCATCAACAAATTGATGGGTGGTAAAGCATATCAAACTGATGCAAGTGGAAATGTAGTAGATGGAAATAATGTTGAAAAAAAGTCATCTACTAAAGTTGAGCCTTCTGTAGATTTGTTATATAACACAACAGATGATGAATTCCGCATCAATGGTCGCGTTCGTGCTTATAATGATAAAGGTATGGCTGAGCTTGGCCTTTCCAATATCGGCGATGGCACTAAATTCGATTTAAATGCAGGTCGATTCATTAGCTCTAAATGGCTAGTACGGGGCGGTATTTTTGAAAGTGAATTAGGACTTGGCGTTGACTATAATTTACGTGGTCCAGTTTCATTATCCGCAGCAGTATATGACCTTAACAATCGCAAATATCGTATTCGTAGTGATATACGTTTACATAAAGATACTTATGGGGTTATTCAAATGACCAGACCGTTCGGTTCCACGAATGGTGGTACCTACTTTGGTATCAAACAAGTATTTTAAAGACTAATACATTCACTTTAGGTGAGTATGGAGGTACATATTATGAATAAAAAGGTTTTATCCTTAGGTGTAATGCTCTCCTTGGCTACTACAGGTGCAATGGCTGCTGATGTAGTTACAACTTCCGTTAATAATGGAGACCAATTAAGCAAATATCAAAAAGAAGCGATTCAATTAACACAAAAGCAATTAGCTGAAAAATCTGTTCAAGATAGCAAAACATATGAGAGCAAATTGGACCTCGATGAGTCTCGTACCATAGAGTTGGCGTTGGCGAATAACCGTACAGCAAAACAAACTAAATGGGGCTATGAAGCTGCTAAATCTGCAGTGAGCCAAGTAGCAGCAGGCAAGAACCCTAGTGTTAAATATGACTGGTCTGCTAAAAAAACAGGCGGTGACACTGGCCGTGGTAAATCCGGTAGTCATAACTTCTCCATTATTGCCCCTGTATTTAATCCTCAACTCGATGCAAGTATTGATTCTGCACGTTATACCCGTGAAGGCACTGGCGCAAGCTATGAAGAAGCATTGCAACAAGCAAAATATGATGCTATTAGTGGCTACTATACATTGATCATGAACCGTAATCTTGTTGATGTGGCTCAACAAGCTGTTAAAGATTACCAAGGTCATGTAACAAATGTGCAAGCTCAATATAATGTTGGTTTGGTAGCAAGTTCTGATGTATTGGCTGCTAAAACAAATCTTGCTGATTCTGAAACAAATCTTGTAAAAGCGCAAAATTCTGCAAATTTAGCAGAGGCTAGCTTGAATCAAGTCATTGCATATCCTGTACAAACAGCTATTAACACAGCAGAACATGACTTACAATATAAACCTTACAATGTTACATTAGAACAAGCTAAAGCATATGCTTTGCTTCACCGTTCTGCCCTTGTAAAATCTGCTCTTGATGTAAAATCTGCAGAAGAGGCTGTAAAATCTGCTAAATCTGGCTATTTGCCAACGGTAGCTGTAAGTGCAGGTCGTGGCTATGCCGATCTAGATGGTTATTTTGGAACAAGTACAAAATCCTGGAGTGTAGGTGCTACTGCATCTTGGAGCTTATGGGATGGCGGTGCAACACAAAATGCTATTAAAAAAGCAAATGCACAACTTGAACAAGCAAAAGAGGCTAATTTAGCTACTGTTGATGCTGTATTATTAGCAGTACAAAAAGCATACTTGAACTTGCGTTCTGCAGAGCAAACAATCCAAAGCACTCAAACTGCAGTTGCTCAAGGTCAAGAAAGCTTCCGTATTGCTACACTTCGCTATCGTGCTGGTGTTGGTACAAACCTTGATGTACTCGATGCGGAAACTAAATTAACAGATGCTCGTAATAACTATGTACAAGCTCTTTATAATTACAATATTAGCATTGCAGCTCTTGAACAATTGACAGGTGTTCCATTGAATACTCCAGTTGGACAAGGTGCAGAAATTATTGCAAACAGTGGTGCAGCTGAACAATTAGCACAACTTGGTGGCAATCAATAATAGAATACTAAAAAAGACGACTTCGGTCGTCTTTTTTTGTTATAGATTTATAAAGCGTAAATTCATTGTATATTTTCATTTTTATGTTATGGTAATGTTTAAAATAAATTTATCTGTAGTTATTGCAGAAAATGATTAGCAAAAAATTATATTAGTTTTATAAAATTTACCCTTAAACTACTATAGTTATTACTGTGTGTGTGGTAAGATTAGTATATATATTTATTTTATTCATAATGTGTATGGGAGATCATTATGACCCGTAAAAAGTGGTGTCTCATAGGGGCTGCAATTTTAGGATTATCTGCAGTTGGTGCTAGTATAAACCCTATAGCTAAGACCTATGTAGAACCTATGGTTAAAGAACAAGTAAATAATACCATAAACGGATCTGTGGACTATGATTCTCTTCGTATCAATTGGAATGGTGATGTAGTTTTATCAGATGTGGTGATTAAAGATCGGGATGGTCACTTAGTAGGGACGGCACAAGATGTAGCCGTAGGGGTTAAACTATCTGCATTACCAAGCATAATTGGAGGTAATACATCAGGGGCAACAGCTATATCCAGTGTTACCGTGGATGCACCTGATCTTCACATATGGCAATTGAACGATGGAACTTGGAGTATAGAAAAGTTAGTTAAACCATCTGATCCGAATAAATCGGGCAGTTTTGATGGTGATATTACCATTAATAATGGCCATATAGCGCTGCGAACTAAAGATGGCATTAAACGCAATGTTGAAAAACTTGATGGTACCGTTGCTCTTAATATGAGTGGTATGTCCAAAGGGGCTTTTACTGCTGATGTAGATGGTTCATCTGTCCTTGTAAATGGCAAAATAGATATGGATGATGTGTCTAATTTTGATGTCTTTGTACAAGCTGATGAAATTGATACTGCTGGTATTATGAGCTTTGTTCCGTTGCGCAAAGATCTTGTTGTAACGAAGGGGAAATTACAAGATTTACATCTCAATATTAAAAGTGAAGATGGACAATATGTTATGAGTGGCAATGTAGGCTTTAAAGGTTTAACAGGCACTTTTAAGCGAGGCAATACGATGTATACCATTACTGATGGTGAAGGTCGTATTATGCTCAATCATGACCAAATTGTTATTAGCCATAGCTCTTGGCGTATCAATGATCAAGTAGCGAAGATTAATGGCCTCGTTACCTTGGGGAAAGACGAAGAATATCTAAACCTTAATGTTGTAGCGGATAAGGTGAATCTAGAAGCCATTACCGATATGGGGGTTACTGGTATTGTCGGTGGTCGTGCTCATATTGGAGGCACTACTGTAGCGCCGCGGGTGGATGCCACCATAGGTAGTGATGGTATTTCTTATAAAGGGTACCATGTGGACCGCGTGCAGGGAAATGTAGTATACGATAATGGATTGGTTCGCATCGATGATGCTCAATTATCTATTGGCGCTGGTAATGCTAAAGTTAAAGGTCAATACGTCGTAGATACAGGTGATTTTGACGCTGTTGCTAATGTTCATACCTTATCGTTGGATACTTTCACACAAGATTTGACGATGCCTATTACGGGAACTATTGATGGAGAAATCCACGTTTTGGGTAAGAATAATCAAGTTACAGATCTTGTAGGCGCTGTTCAGGGCCATCAGATTGGGGTCCGTGGTATAGTGTTGGATTCTGTAAAAGCGGATCTAACCCATAGTGACAATCTTACCAATATAACTATGGTTGGAAATATGGGAACTGGATCCTTTAGTGGATATGGTTCTATTCAAAATGGTCAAGTGGATGCCACAATTTCTGGTAATGCGTTACCGTTAACATCACTTAGTTCAATCATAGGTGAAGATGTTGCTGGTACTGTTAGCACATCTATTAATGTAAAAGGCGCCTTAGATAATCCTAATGTGACTGGTACTGTATGGGGACAAGAGGTTCTCTATAAGGGTGCTCATTTTAATGATATTCATAGTGATATTACTTTAGACAATCATGTTCTAACAATTACCAATGGTCATATTGGTGACGGTAGTGGTGGCTATGATATTACCGGTTGGTATAATATCAATACTGACGCCCTAGATTTAAATGCTAAAGCTCGTGCTGTACGTATTGAAAATCTAATTCGTCCTGTAACCGATATTCCTATTACAGGATGGTTTGAAACTGATAACCATATAACTGGGACTGTAGCCAATCCTATTGTAGAAGGCCGAGCTCATTTATGGGATGGGTCTGCATATGGCAAACTTATAACTAACGCTTTTGCAAAGTATAACTATAAAAATGAAAGATTAGAATTTTATCGCTTTGATATTGAAGGTTATGGTGCGACCATTACTGGTGGCGGTACTGTATCAAAAGAAGCTATTAATATTGATTTTGAAGGTAAGAAAATCGATATGGGTAGATTACTCATCAATACCGATTATAAGGTGGATGGTTTACTAGCAGGCCGTGGTACTATAACGGGTTCCATGGATAACCCTCAGTTTAATGGCTATATTTTATCAGATGCTTTATCCATTAATGGACAGCTATTGACGGATATTCATGGCCATGTTTATGCCGATAAGTCTGTTGTAAATGTACAAGATTTTTCGTTTGCTGAATCGAATGGTGGTCGTTATGTTGCTAAAGGTGGCATGAAGCTTGACGATAGCAAACAATTATTTGGCGTTTTAGATGTTACCAATGGTAGTGTCAAGAATTTATTGGCATTACTAGATCGAGCCGATGAGCATCTTGATGGTCAATTGAATGGTTCCGTTGAACTTGGAGGTACCAAGGACAATCCGAGCGTTGTTGTAAATGGCAAAATTAACGATGTTAGCATTGATGATAAGGTAGTAGGAGATGCAACAATTGATGCAAGCCTTGCAAATCGTAAATTTAAAATTACTACCTTAAAACTACCTGTTGGTGAAGGACTCATTGCAATGGGTGGTACTTTGGATCTTGATGGGCAAGCTGATTTACAAGTAGCTTTAAAGGATGTCGACATAGTGCCATTCCTACCACTAGTAGGTAAGGATATTCAAGCAACAGGCTGGGTAACAGGTGTTGTGAATGTTACTGGAGAAACGAAAAATCCTAAGGTTGAATTATCCGGTGCCGTAGAGTCCGGTTCGTTTAATGGAATTGGCATTGATGAAGGCTTTGCGTTAGCTACAATGCAAGATCATGTCATTCAAATTCAGCGTATTCAAGGTGCTAAGAGTGGTTATAAACTCAGTATTTATGGCAAAATTCCATTGGCGGCTCTTTATACATCTGGTTATTTAGAAGCTAGTGATGCTAAATCTATGGATGTAACAATTGACTTTAACGAAGCTGATATGGCTGTTATTCCTCTTGTTACTACTAGTGTTAAGGAGGCAACGGGTCCGTTAAAAGGGGTAATCAGACTTACTGGTACTATAGATCAACCAGAAGCATATGGTACGGTTTCTGTACGTAATGGCACTATGAAGCTGGCTAATGTAGATAATGAAATTACAGGGATTGATGGGGATTTAATCTTCTCAGGACAGCAAGGTGATTTCCAATCCCGCATTAATATGGGAAAAGGTTCAGCCGGTTTAGCTGCTAAGGTAAATTGGTCTGGTCATGAGCTTACAAATTATAAGGCTGCTGTTCAACTTGATGGACTCGATGTTCGTAGTGAATATATTAGGGGCCCATTGAATGGGGAACTTTATATTGCTGAACGCGATGGGTTACCTACATTAATAGGTAATTTAGACTTGGAAAATATCCAATTCAAGATTCCGCTTTCCTTACAATCTAGTGAAAGTAGTGCCAATATGGGGGTAGACGTTACCATCCATGCTGGCAAGGGTGTACGCCTATATGATCGTACTTTGTATAATATGTTCATTGGTGGTGATGTTCACTTTGGCGGAACGTTACAAAACCCAACAGCTAGTGGTCAGTTTGATGTTAAATCTGGTACATTTAAATACTTAAGTCATGTATTTAATATTACGAAGGGGAATGCACACTTTGTAGGTGGCTCTTATTTACCAAACTTACAATTAGAGGCTGAAACGAATGTAAGCAACTACAATATTATGCTTGGTGTAAAAGGGACTGTAGACCATATGGATCTTACTTTGTCGTCTAATCCTAGTTTGTCTAGAAAGCAAATTATTTCCATGTTAACCTTTGGTCGTGGTGCCGATTCTAATAGTAGTACATTGACAAATGATGATGTGAATGCTGTTGCTACAGCAGGCTTACAAATGTTTGCCTTTGGCTATGTGCAAGATGCATTACAAAATACATTAGGTTTAGATCGGATTAATATTACGACAGGTTCCATTGACCCTGATGAACCGACTAATCGAGAAACTGCTGGCAATTACAATATCGAAATTGGCAAGTATATTGTGCCGAAAGTTATGCTTACCTATTCTCAAGGTATTAATAATAAACAAAATAAATATGGTGTAGAATATTCTGTCAAACGTAATCTTAAGTTTACTGCATGGCGCACATCGCAAGGAAACAATTATATAGGTGGTCGTTGGACAAGGAGCTTCTAAGTTTATGGCTAGAGTGTGCAAATCCCATGGGTATGCACATTCTAGTCATATTAATTTCATAAAATTTGTTTAATATAGTACTCATTCCAAGCAATTTATGCTATAATGATAAAGATTTATTAGTCTTTATAAATAAGATGTAAACTCTTTATGGGGATGAGTTCTAGGAGGAATTTATGTTTAAACCAAAAGCCTATAAAAGTATGCTTGCAGCATCTGTGTTGACTGCTGTCATGGGGACAGGCAGTGTATTTGCTGCAGAGGTACAAGCTGGCTATACTCCAGATTTAAATAACACAACAACAACTAGTGCAGCAACTACTAATGATGCTACTACTACACAAGCTGTTTACAATGCTGATGCAGCTACACCTGCAACAACACAAGATGAAACTGATGCAGCTATCTTAGCAGCTCGTGGTGATACAACTGTATCTAGCGATGGTACTGTAGTTAGAGGTTCTGACGGAACTGTTACAGTCAATAATGCTGCTTTGAAAACAGATGACAAACAAGTAAAAATGGTGTCTAAAACTACTGGTGGCACTGACCTTGATAAGGCTGCTGAAAATGGCCAAACTCAAGCTGTTACAACTGTAGAAGCTCAATATGTTACATCTGCTAATGCTGAGTCTATTAATCCATATGTAGGCAAGTTGATTACTGGTTTATCTATTTCTGGTGTAACAGCTGAACAACAAGCACAATTATTGCCTATCTTGACAGAAAAAATCGGCGATGCTGTATCTGTTGATGGTGTATTTAAAGACGTAACTAACCTTGGTAATACTGGTTACTTCTCTGAAGTAAACCCTGTATTTACAACAGTACCTGAAGGTGTTAAATTGGACTTTGCTGTTACAGTAAATCCGATTACTACTGGTGTAGCTTTCGAAGGCAATACAGTTTATACTTCTGAAGTATTGACTAAATTCATGGATCTTCAACCAGGTCAAGTTCTTAACTCTGTATACGTAGGCCAAAAGGTTCAAGGTATCAACGCAGCATACGCTCGTGATGGCTATATGTTGGCACACGTTGATGGTATTCGCGTAGATGACCAAGGCGTTCTTCATGTTCATATCGTAGAAGGTATTGTTGAAGATATCGTTCCTGCTGGTAACAAGAAAACTCGCGATAAAGTTATTACTCGCGAATTCGTTCAAAAGAAAGGTAAACCTTTCAATAAATTCTTGGTACGCCGTTCTGTAGAACGCGTATACAACCTAGGCTTCTTTGATGATGTAAATGTTCGCATGTTGCCAGGTGATCAAGACCCTAACAATGTAATCATTGAAATCGATGTTTTGGAACATAAAACAGGTACTATTACATTAGGTGCTGGTTACTCTAAATCTGATGGTTTGATGGGTATCATTGAATTTGGTGAAGATAACTTCCGCGGTACTGGTGATAAATTCAAAGTTCACTGGGAAATCGGTGGTAAGAAAAAATACAAAAACTACCAAATCTCTTACTTGAAACCTTGGATTGATAGCAAAGGTACATCCTTGGGCTTCTCCTTCTTCAACCGTGAAGATGAATACACTGATTACAACGAAGATGGTAATGAAGTAGCTGAATATAACAAGAAATCTCGTGGTTTCAATATTTCCTTCGGTCGTCAAACAGGGGAATATACTCGTGATTACTTGACTCTTGAATCCCGTAAAGATTCTTATAAATGGGATGATGATGACAGCTCCGGCTTCCGTTATGATAAAAATGCGGGCAAAGGTAAAAATTGGAATAATGGTTCCTACAACTTTGCAAATGATAAATATGTAGATAAAAACTTTGGCCGTATCAACTCCATTACATGGCAAAAGGTATACGATTCCCGTGATAATATTTATGAACCTACACGTGGTCGTCGTATTTCTTATACAGCACAATGGGCTGGTCATGGCTTAGGCGGTGACTTCGACTTCTACAAATTCACAGCAGAAGCACGTATGTATAAAAAACTAGGTGCTAAGAATGTATTGGCATTCCGCGCGCGTGGTGGTTTTATCCAAGGTGATGCTCCTTATAGTCAATTGTTCACATTGGGTGGTGCAGACTCCTTACGTGGTTACGAAGATGATCAATTCCGTGGCAAGTATATGTACAATGCTACATTGGAATTCCGCTTCCCAATCGTTAAAAAGGTTAGTGGTGTATTGTTCACTGATATCGGTGATGCATGGGATGCACCAAATGTATCTTGGTACAACAGCAAGAAAACATTTAACTATGGCGTTGGTGCTGGTGTTCGTATTACTACACCAATTGGCCCAGTTAAACTTGATTATGGTGTGGGTAAACATAAAAATAAATTCCACTTCAGCTTCGGCACACAATTCTAATATAGTAAATGTATATGGTGGAGGCCTCTTTTCTAAAGAGGCTTTCACCAATATCTCTATATGGCATCCTTTGATGCAGTAATTTAAAGAAATGAGGGCACTCTATTATGATGCGAATGATGAACAACAAGGCGAA
>OGEC01001251.1_pt1 | contig 13341 bp, 14 predicted proteins | sample 1570551 | NCBI WGS metagenome assembly OGEC01 (sample SAMEA2582127, study PRJEB24529) | metagenome | biome: Human gut stool | place: China | collected 2011 | reverse complement strand
TCCCCTCCCGGGTCAGCGTCACAGACTGCCCCTGATCGTCATAGACAGCCACCTCACCCGTCTGCAGCCCTTTCAGGCGGTAGCGCCGGTCCGACACCGTAACAACCACCGCATGAGAACGGTCGCCATCCGGAAACAACACCACCGCTTCCGCACCGCTGTTTGCCCTTGCGGTAAAACCGTAGGGTTCAAGATGTTCAACCCCGGCTTTGGGTTCACCGGCAATCAGGGACACATCCACGGTCTGACATTTCGTGGCGGCACTGATGCTTTTCACCACTGCCCGCCCAATCAGGCCGAGGAGTTGTCGCTGCATGGCTTCAATCGTCCTCATCAGAACGGGTCCTCCTGTACTCTGGCTTTTTTCTTTTTCCGCGCGCCGGGGGCTTCGGGTTCAGGCAGATAAGCATCAGGTGGGCCGACACGGATTTCCGTCAGGGTGCCGTTCTGGTCCTGAGTAAACGTGACTTCCGAAACAAGCAGTTCGGTATTGTCGAAACCACAGACCGGATCAAAGACAATCACCCGCTGGTTGGGCTGCCACAGCGTACCGTTACCCTGTCGCCAGCCCTGCACCACATAGGTGGTTTCATCCGTCCGCGCCGCCCGTTGCCGGGCTTCAAAGTCAGCACGCGCAATACAGCCTGCCCCCGTAGCCCGCCCTGTCTGCCTGATATACATCGGACGGTAACGGGCAATAAATGCGTCCTCTGTGCGGGCCCGCAGCGCGGTGGTGGTGGCCTCACCGAAATCATCGTCGTTTCCGGCACGCTGCCCCGCCACCTGGTAAACAGAAAACCGCTCCCGGATACTCTTCTCCGTATCGCAGGAAAGGATGTTTTCCCCGAGTACCAGCGCAGTATGTGCCCGCGTTGAGCCAATACCGCCAATCACCAGCCTGCCGTGCGGGTCGTCGTAAGCCAGTGCCTGCTGCTGACCGAGTATTTTGTTGATTACCTCAATCACCGTTTCACCGTGATCAGGCTGAACATCAGGAATAACACCCGACGGCGCACCGCTGTTCACCACCTCAATGCCGAAAGGCGCAGCAAGCGCCTGCGCAATCTGCACCAGCGAGCGTCCGTTAAACTGTGTCGGTTCGGCTGCACAGTCAATCAGGTCAGCCGTCAGACTACGTCCGGCAATACCGGTGCTGACCGAACGGGAATCGTAACGAACGGGCGTCGCCTCCACCCAGCCGGTGATCACCAGCTCATCACCAATCAGCACTTCCACTTTTGAACCGTTTTTAATGCGCGGCTGAAGCGTGGTGATACCCTCATCTCCCGGCCACTGGCGGGTGATCTCCACACTGAAATCCCGCGCCAGCCGTTCAATACCGGCACCGATGCGCACCGATGTCCAGCCATTCCACTCCCGGCCATTTACCCGTAGCGTGACATTGTCGTTCATTGCACTGGCACCTTCAGAGGGATCACCGGCACAAAGCCGGGATGCGTAATGGCATTACGCCGGATAATGTCCGCGTCACGCGCCGCGTTATCAAACCAGGTCGCCGCCAGCACCAGCGCGGGTAAAACTTCATCCGGTGTGCGCTGAATGATCCGTGCAGACTGTTCAAGGCGCGTGTTGATATCCGCATTCAGATCTGCTTTCACCCGGCGCAGCGCCAGAAACAGCGCATCGCTGGTTGTACGGGACAACTCCTTATCAATTGCCGTATTCAGTGTGTCGCGAATGTCAGTCAGTTCTTCCCACGTCGGCAGGTCAACCGTGTTTTTCACCGCCGGTGCATTGTTCAGTGCCGGATGCGTGACGGAAGGCCAGCCAGTGCTCTGCGCGGGTGTTGTTGCCTGCCCCACTGCGGCATTCTGCATCACCGCGGAAGTTGTTGGCGCAGGCAATCGGGTGACGGCATACGCCGCTTCGCTGATTGCGGTCGTACGAAGGGTGCTGGCAACCACGTTACGCTGCTGCGTCGCCGTGGCGGTGGTTTTACTGTCCGTTTTCCAGACGCCGCGCGGTTGCAGATCGCTGCCGAGGCTGACACCGGAAAGCGTTTTGATCATGGTGACCAGGTCGCTGGCGTTACCATAAAGGCGTTTCCCGGTACGCCACATTTTCTGCACCAGCTCAACGAAATTTTTGCCTGACGATGGCGGCGGCAGAAGTACCGAGATATCCCCCTGCAACAGCCTGGCGGCATCCGATACGGCAGAATCCACCACTTTCATCGCATCAGAAATATACCCAAGCATTGTGCCGGCATTACCGACGACGTCGTTCTGCACAAAATCTGCCACGCCATCGATACTGAAACCACTGAAACTGTCACTGATGCAGTCATCCAGTGCAGAACAGGATGACATCAGCGTCTGCGCCGTCGCCGCACCTGATGTGGGGTAAGAGAGTTCTCCCGCTTCGACAAACTTCAGGTCAAAGCGGACAATACGTCCTTCACTTTTCGATGTGCTGACCCGAACTTCCCCGTCAACACAGACTTTCAGCTCACCGTAAGTCGGATGGACAAGCGTGCCGGGACCGGGTTTATTCAGCGCTTCAATCAGGCGATCGCGCTGGTCAAAGCAGTCATCTCCCACCACATAAGCTGTGATGGACGGGCGGAAAGTGACTTTTCCCAGATCTTCGGTATAGGGTTTGTCGCGGTTCGGATATTCGTGTGTTTCCACACGACGGCCGGTTCCCGCACTTTCTTCTTCAACCTTAAACGGCACACCTCGAAATGACGCGTCCTGAAGTCTGTCTTTCCACGTCATATAAACTCCGTACATAAAAAATCCCACCGGAGTGGGACTCATTAACAGATTAATTTTTCATTACCTGCCAAAGCGCGTATAGCCAACATCATGGCTGACATCAAAACCGCTGGATCGCGTTTCCATAACCCGCATACCCGGAGGCGAATTCACAAAAGAGACCTTGATCTCACCATCAACTTTTGGCGCAGAAGCTTTGTTAATCATGAAGGGATTTGGGCCTGTGGCACCGGAGGCGTTGTTTGACTGAGCCAGATCTACCGCCGGATAAGGTTTGTATCCCCGCGCCGGTATTCCCGTCCCATAAGCATCATAAGCACCCGCGCCCCACTGCGCAGAGTTAATGGCATCGACCGTGTCACCGGAACTGTCGGTAAACCATTCAATAATCGGCTTCAGCTTATCCCACATATCCTGAAACCACTTAACAACCGGTCCCCAGTTATTGATCACCATCCCCAGCGGCGACCAGGCAAAAACCTTCTTCAGAAGTTCCCAGCCAGCCTCAAAATAAGGACTAATGGTTTCCCAGAGTTTCTTAAAATAAGGTCCGACAACATCCCAGTTAGTGATAATTAATCCCGCAGCCAGGGCTATCGCCGTCGCAATCATGCCAATCGGCGTCATCGACATGATCCTGCTGACAATACTGATGGCACCGCCAACGCCCATCAATCCCAGTTTCAGAATCGCAAGACCGGCAGCAAGCCCGACGACGCCGCGAATAACCCGGGGATTTTCATCCGCAAACTTCGTGAATTTCTCCCCCAACTCCCCCAGCCATTGCGTGATATTTTTGGCGTCACCAGAAAATGCGCCGCCAATAGCCGCAAGGCCGTTAGTTGCGGTCCCCGTCATTGCCTCCCACAGGTTGGACAGCGTACCAAGCTGGGCCTGAACACGTTTATTCAGGCTGGCCTGTTTATTCATCTTCTGCTGGATCTGATCGTAGCCATCCTTTCCTTTATCGATTAGTGCATTGACCACCTGAAGGGTTTCGGCATCATCACCAAATATTGCCTTAAGTACACCTGTTCGCTTAACGTCGGTCAGTTTTCGCAGCTTTGCCAGTTGCCTGAACATGTTATCAAGACCGCCAAAACTCCCTTTGCCGTCAGTAAAATCGAGCTGCACTCCGAGTTTCTGGCGGGCCATGACTTTATTGACGTCCCTGATTTTCTTAACGCTTAATCCGGACTGAATAACTTTTCGCAGGGCATTACCTGCCGACTCCCCGTTCATCCCCATCTGATCCATCATGACGCTGATAGGGGCAAGGCTCTGTGCAGCCTGAAGACCGTCCTTATTCACCATCTTCAGAACAGAACTGGTTTTAGTGAAGAAGGACAACATGTTGGTATCGTCAACGCCCAGATAAAACGCTTTCTGGATAGTGTCGAACAGCCCCATCATGTCTTCTGACGCCGTTCCGGTAGCATCCTGCATCTTTGCAGCAAACTCGGCTGCCGATTCCGGTGTTTTTTTCAGTTGTACCGCAAGATAAGCTGTCGCTTTACCCACACCACCCAGAATGTTTTCTGCTGGGATCCCCTGACGCACCAGCATCTGCATCATGTTCTGGAAATCAGCCGTTGTACCGGGTAGCTGGTTACCCAGGCCAATAGCCAATTTATTGATGTCCTGAAAGCTTTTTCCAACCTCGCCGTTCGCATCCATCATGGCGACTTTCAGCCCGGTGGCGGCGTTTTCCTGATCGGCATAAGATTTCAGGGAAAGCGTCAGACCCGCTGCCAGTCCGCCACCAAGCGCCAGCCCACCCTGTGACGCTTCTTCCGCCTGGCGTTTAAATCCCCGGATTTTCTTTTGCATTTTCGACAGCGCCGGAGAAAGCCTGTCGACACCGGTGATCAACGCCTTAAGCTCAAATTCAGCCATGTGTGCGTTTCTCCTGCTCTATCCTGTTTGCCTGACTGACCAGTAAGGGAATTTCACTGATCGGCATATTCAGCAATTCGAAAGGATTAATGCGCCAGTAACTGGCGCAGTCAAAGAAGCGATCAGTGAGGTATTCAGCCGTCAGGCCTGGAGGAAAAAACCGGCCACAAGCCACGCCGCTGCATTCAGGTCTGCCGGAGACATCTGGTCGACAGAGCTTTGCGGCACTTTCGCCAGCCGCACGATGTATTTCGATACCACATGCGCCAGAAGTCTGACGGACTCATCCTGATTCATCTGGTAGGGATATCCCAGCTCGCGGACATCTTTCCCGGTGGGCTCATCAAACTCCAGTACGGAGAGTGTCTCGCCATGAGCGGTAATCGGTTTCTTTAACTCAAGCTCTTTCATTACTGGTAATCCCCTTCTTCACCGTGGAACTCAAGATCAACCGTGCCTTCTTCGGCATTATGGTTCGCTTCGCCGTGCAGCCAGGCAGACGACAGTACATAGACCTGACCGTTCGCCAGCTCGGCAGTGATTGTCATCTCATCAGACGAGGTGATTTTGTTCACCGGAAAATTCTTCGGCACCTTGAAGGTCCCTTTGACATAAGGCGCACGGTGAGTTTCCTTGCGGTCCACTGAACCGTCCAGGCCGATGATGTCATCATTGACCGTCCTGTTCATGGGCACCTCAATGCCGCCGGTCAGCGATAGCTGCTGACCGTCAATTTTGAAATAACAGGTTCCCCCGATACGGGCCATTATGCAGACTCCTCTGAATACTGAAGACGGAACTGGTTAACCACGGCAAAGACACGCAACTGGTTAACATAGTCAGGCGGGAACAGCGTGTTCAGGCGGTTCGGATCGCTGGCATCACGCTCCACAACCAGGTACTGCTTAAACAGTTCGTAGTTTTCCACGATCCCCGCACGCTCAAGCTGACGGTAGGTTGCCAGCAGTTCCCCTTTGATCACCGCCGGGGTGACAATCGCCTGACCGGGACCAAAGCGGGTACCGTCACTGGCAAGCTTGTGACGCCCGTACTTACTGGTAATGACGGATTTCAGTTTGCGCAGTACATACGCGCTGGTATGCAGTGTCTCACTGTCGAGGTAGCTGTTATCCGCAACCCCGTAAGCGTTTTTCCTGTACGTGGTGACATCACGCTGAATGCGCAGTACCCCGCTTTCGACATACGCCGTTGCCACGCCATGAGACAGCAGGGTCTGTTGTTCGGTCATCGTGAACCGTTTCCCCTTCGGCGCAGGCAGCATACCCACCATCTCACCGGTCTGCGTGGGACGTGCCGGATCGTTGCGGATAAACACCGCTGCGCGGGCGGTACGGCTGGCTGCCAGCTCGTCGGCAGGCGTCTGGGTCTCTTTTTCGTACCCCGCCAGGGTGATGTGCTGCTGGTTAAACTGGTCACCTGCGTTCACCAGTTCTGACAGTGTGCCGGCCTTTGCCGTATACACATGACCATACAGCTGACGCGCATAGCTCCAGCGACCGCTGGTATCGTTCATCTCGGTCACCAGCGTGTTAACAGAGGCCGTGTCGTTGAACGGCAGACCGATATAATCAAACGGCTCATCCGCCATTGCAGCCACCGCGCCGGTGAGAACCGGAGCGCCCGTTCCGGCGGTCCCCGTCGCCACGGCAATCTGTACGCCCGCTGGCAGCACTTCGCCCCCACCGAAGCCGTAGTAATTGAGGCTGACAGGAATTTCATTCCCGCAAAGCCCCTTATGGCGAGCGGTCAATGTAACCACACCAGCCGAAGATGAGGCCGTAAACGGCAGGGCCGGAACGGCATTGATGGCATCTTTGATACTGCTGGCAATCGTCGCGACGTTATCGCCGTTGGTCACCGGTGCCTGCACGCGGGTACGTCCCACATAAACATTCACCGTGCCGGTTTCGGTTGCTGCCCCGGTCACCGTCAGCGTAACTGTTGCCGCCGCGCCTGTGGATTCAGGAACGGCAATCACATACAGCTCGCCAAACGGGTCGGTCTGGCGATAAGCCTCGACCATACGCGCCAGCTGACTTCCCGCACCACAAATCTGGCGTGCATAGTCTGCCGACGGCATCAGTACCAGACTGTTGGCAACAATCTCTGCACCGTTATTGGCATGACCAATCAGCAGCGATGCTCCGCTGTCCTGTGCAGTATTCGCCGCCTGGTTATCCATTTCCGCATAAAACAACGGAACCAGCGTATTCGACGGAATGGTGTTAAAGCTTATCGTCATCGGTATTCACCTTTTTATTCACGCGCCGGATATCACCCGCTGCTTCACGGCGCAGCCAGTAGTTGTTCTCGTCAACATTTCGCCCTTCGGCGGGCAAAAGGTCGCCGCGGGCAGGGTCAGGCACTGACCGCCCTTTAACAGGTTTGACAAACATGAGGATCCTCAGGAAGGAAGGGTTATTTCGGTGTGATGTTCGATATCGCCGTCAGGCCCGTTACCGGGCTCGAGATAATCAACATCAATCGCCAGCGTTTGCAGTTCATCCAGACTGTTCAGATCATCCTGCTGGCGGGTATCGTCTTCAGTCAGCTCGCTGATGACCGAAAAATCGAACTGATAAATCAGCTCATGACGATTCAGATCCAGCAGCGTGCCGCCGTCATAGGTAATCGGGTTACCACACGCTTCCGGGTTCCAGCCCAGCAGAGCCTTAAAGAGCATCTGCCGGACATCGTCCACCACATCATACGAGGCAAACTGACCGCGCTCATCACGCCCGTTACTCAGTATGACAACCACGGAGAAGCCCTCTTTCAGCTCCTGCCAGTAGTCGGTCTGGCTTTTGTTTTCTCCCGGAGAGTCATCACCCGGTACCACATACGCCGCCGGGAGTCTCAGCTTTCCGACCTCCGGCAGATTTTTGAACTGTGCCGCGCCTGCCACCCGGTTTTCAAAATACGGACAGCGGGCACGCAGTGCAGCAATAACGGGCGTCAGTTTCATCTGTGTCGTCGCTCCGGCTTCAGTGATTTACGCAATTCCCGCGCCAGAAAATAGCGTGTCCAGCTGCGGTTCTTTTCAAGAGTTTCCACCATGAAGTTATTACGTGGAGCCAGTCGCCAGCCGCTGCCACCGGATGCACCACGATGATGGCCGCGACGACGCTTTGCCCCTCGCCTCACGCCATAGAACAAAAAAGCCGGATAAAAATCACCGGTGATACGGCGGTTTCCCTCTCCATTACGCTGGTTAGGGGCTATACGTGCCATAAAACCAGGGCGATGTTTACTGGCTCTGGGTACCATGTAACCAATTGAGCGAGCCAGGCGTCCGGTCTGATAACCGGGGTTTTCACCCGGTGCCGACCGCGCACGGCGCATCACCAGCCGACGGGCATCACGCATATGACGCTGACCAATCGTGACAAACGCCCGCCGGACATGGGCGCGGTTAAAGCGCATCTCCGCGGGCTGCTGAAAATCAACGTGCAAAAAGGAAGTCGTCATTGTTGCCTCCGTGACTCTGCCTACATTCGCCCAGCTCCGTACACTCCAGCAGCAGAAAGCGCCGCGCTCCGTTCAGATCGCGCTGACGTTTCACCCGGTACACACTGTCACCGCAGACCACCTCATAATCAGCGGTGATCCCCCGGCGGTAACGAATGGTGATGTAATGGGTGATGGCGTCTCCGGTCTGCGCGGTTTCCTGCCAGGTGGTGGCACTGGTCTGGATAACCTTCGCCCATGCCCGGAACGCAACCGGGTATTGAGGCTCCACGCCAAAGTTATCCGCGGGCATATCCACCCGCTGGCGGATCAGGACGCGTTTATTCAGTTCGCCGGGGTCCGGCAGAATGTAGGTTGCGCTGGTCTGCGCCTGACGAATTTTCATAGTGGTATAAGGCGATAAGGAACAACCAACCAGTTAAAACTCATTGGCAACTCCATTTTCTCAACGTCTGTAACCGTTGAGCGGTTTTCGTAGAAATGGCTGACAAGTAGCAGAAGCGCCAGCTTCACATCATCAGATATCACAAGCCCATCAGGATCATCCGCAGGCCTGTCATCTGCGGTTGCATACAACTTACGGTTAAGGAAGTTTTCCGTACGACTCTGAGCGGCCTTACCAAGCAGTTCAAGCAACTCATCTTCATCAGAGAAATCATCATCCAGACGGAGCTGAAGCTTAATCTCTTCCATTTTTAACAGCATAAAACCTCCTGTGCCCGCCAGAACGCGGGCACAAAAAAACCGCATTACGCGGCGTGCTGTATTACGTAAAAAGACTAATCAACCACCAACGCTACCTTTCCCCACCAGCGCTTTAATGGCAGAGGTGTCTTCCAGGATACAGTCAAAACGATGGAAGGCCAGAAAACCGGTCTGATCATATTCCGCGTAACGCTCAACCAGACGTTTAAGAATCATGTATCGCACACGACGGATAATGAAGCGATCAAAGTCACCACAGAACATGAATTTTTTACCCGCCCCGATATCATCAATTTCCTGATCAATGACATACGGTACATTCAACACTGAAGCAGGTGCCACACCAACAATATCCGGCAACCATAAAGGGCGTCCCTGACCGTCTTCCATCTCACTGATCAGTTTCAGCGTATTATCGTTAAACGCCAGGCGGAATTTCGGCCCGCGACGATATGCAGGATCAATGCTGTGTTTCAGAGCCAGAATTTCCTGCCACTTCACCGTATTTGCCGCGGCAGTCTGTGTTGTGCCGGTCACAGATGCGACCAGCCCTTTGGGTTGTTTAGGCGTACCAGCACCAGTTCCCTGAATCAGATAACGGGCTTCACCACGACCAATACGTTCAGCAATACGACGGGCAAGATAAGCTTCCATATCGATCGCGCTGTCCTGCAGCAACTCATTAGACACACGAATGATTTTCGATGTCATTTTGAGCGCCCCAAGACTTCCCATACCGAAATCGGTGTCTTCTTCACCGGCTTCTTCATTTTCGCCCAGCAGAACACCAACTTCGGAAGTACCATCAGCTGTTGCCCACTCCATAGTGCGACCGTCAGAAGTGGTAAGAATCTGCGCCACACTGGCGATGCCACCGTAGGACTTCATCTTCTCAACAACTTTCGCCAGGAATGTTTCTGGTACGGTATATCCGCCCTTTTCATCCTGAGCTACGCCCTGGGCACGAAGTTCACGCAACGCCTTTCGTTCTTCTGATGTCAGCTCACTGGCACCGTGACGCATCCACTTATCAAAAACCTGAGCTCGTTTCTCATCCTGTTGCGGATTGTTTTCCGGATCAAGATTCTGACGCTGCTCTTCCTCATTGCTTTCAATGTACGCCTGATCCTGACGACGCAGTTCTTCTTCGCGTGCAATTCGTTCATCAAGCGCTTCCAGTTCGGATTTTGCTTTGTTCCACTCAGTGCGCTGCTCTTCCGTCCATGCGTTATCACCAATTTTTTCATTCAGGGCACGCATGTCAGTTGCGATAGTATTACGTTTCTGTTTCAGTTCATGCAGTTTCATGATGTTTCCTTTACGCGTTAAGAAGGGTCAGGACGCGCTCACGCGCCATACGTTGATTAATGGCTTTCTGTAGCGCGCCGCTGTTGCGCGCCTCCTGCCATGCTTTCATGGAGCGAACAGCCGAGTCAGCCTCCTGATAGGCAGGATATGTCACAGGACTGACATCCAGCAGACGGGAAAAGCGGGTTATCTCGCGAATAACAACCCCGTCCTCATCCTGATACCACTCCTCGCCGTCACGGGCGACACGGAAAGCAAAAGATGACTGGTTAATATCTCCACGTTGCATCGGGGCCAGCACCAGATCACGAATGGTCTGTGTCTCCGGAGCCTGGATGTCATAGCGCAATCCGCGCTCATCAACTGAAAGATTCAGCGTGCCTGCTGCACTACGCCCAAGAATAAAATTAGGATCGTGGTTAAACAGTGCGCGTACATCATCACCAAGCACATCGTCAAAAGCGCCGGGCCGGATGATTTCGCGGAATGAACCAAATATCAGCTCAGAACGACAGTCAAACACCGATCCATAACCGATAATGTGCGCAGGGTTATCGTCATGCCGCTCAGCACGCACCTCACCGCTGTAACAACGGATTTCACGGTCATTCATTGGTTTTTCCCTCATCTTTTTTTGGGGGCTTAAAATCTCCTGCCGGGTTAGCAGCATTCACGCTTACCAGCATCTCATCCAGCCCTTCAACCGGATTCATATCCTCGAATGCGCGGGCCTCATTACGGCTCATCCATCCATCGGTAATAGCGAAGTGATAGAATTGCGCGCGCTCCTGCGGAGTTCCGCGTAAAAGCCCCGTCAGATTGAACCTGACGTAATACCCGGCGGCTAACTCAGCGCGGGTAAACAAGCGACGGTTAAGCTCCTGCTCCCAGTTCGTCACCCACGGCATCATCGTGTAGCGGACAAACTGAATCGCCTGCGCAGAAATATTGGAGAAGGTGGCTTTTTCGAGGTCATTAATCATGTGCGCAGGAATATTGAAAATACCGGCAATCATTGAACGGTTCAGTTTCATCATGTCAATGATCTGAGCGTCAACTGGCGACACAGTCAGTGCCTTGTAATCCAGATCGGCTGGCAGCAGCATGGTTTTGTTTTCCTGGCTGCGTAACGCCTGCGATGCCTTCTGCCACTGATCTTTAAGCCAGCCCCAGCTGTCCTTATTGAGTCCGCTTTTAACGGATACTATCCCCGCCGGACGGGCATTACCGCTGAAGAAGCTTTCTGTGTATTTCTGACCGCTCATCCCCATGCCTATTGTTTCGGCATGTTGCATAATCGGACTCAGCCCCATCTTCTGATTATTACCCAGCGCACGGATGTGGATCATATCGTCGAGGCTGATCGCAAACGCCCCATATTCGTTGTACAAACCGTAGGTGTATCGGCCACCAGTATTCATCAGCGTCGTTTCCCACGGCATACAGCAATCCAGGGATATGACTTCACCGCGACGATTACGTTTCACCCAGGTATACCCATTCCCCCAGCCAAGGATGTGACGTTGCTTCAGTTCGCGCCATTTGTAACTGGTTTGCCAGGTATTGGGCTCATCATGAACCAGATAAAACGCCGGATGATCGCGTGCGGGCTCAACCTTCCCATTGTGCCTGCGCATAACATGCAACGGCATCTGGGCAAGGCTGGAAGACAGGACATAGATACAGGAATACACCGCAGCCAGTTTCATCGCAGTTTCAGGACTGACATAAACGTCTGCCCGGAACAGCCCATCAGTATCAACGGCATCCCCGGTTATCGGGGTGGAAGGATTCTCCAGTGATTTACTTCTGAACAGAGCATCAAGCAGCACGCGTCCCCCTTCTGGCCATAGCCAGTGCGCCCACCAGCAGTAAACCGCCGGACAGCATCAGAGCCGGAGCCATACCAAACTGCAGGTAAAACCCGCACGTAAGCAGGCCAAAACCAGCCAACCCGATAACATCAGCAATTAGTGATTTCATAGAATTAAGAGAACATCGTCCGGATCAAGAGATGAGAGGAAATCGTCGGGTTCTTTGAGCATTGCCCGACCGATCGCCATAATCAGTGCAACCGCACCATCGATTTTGTTTTCCGCCTGCTCCTTGACAGGCTTCACCACATCATCGTTACCCGGAATGGTTTTGCCGACCACGTTGCCGATACACCAGGTCATGATGGGATTGCCGTCATGATGAAAGCGCCCCGATTCAATCGCCGCTTCCAGCTCTTTCATCGGATCGGACATGTTGGTGTAGTTCTGAATGATGGTGATGGGGTTCAGGTCTTCATCAGCAAGGTCATGCGACAGCCCGGTCGCCCCGAAGGGGTCGATGGGTGACTCACTGACCGGGCTGATTTTGTTCGCCGCTTTGGCCTCCTCGAGGATGTAGCGATAATCCACCTCCGCACCAGCGGTAACAGTCAGAACGCCCATTTCCACCCATTTCTGAAAGCGTTCGGCTGTCCGGCGATCTTCATTTTTCTCGACGCTGTACACCGTGTCATACGGTACCCAGAAACGCGGGGCCACACTGTAGTAATGCGTTTTACCGTCAATCTCGCGGGTATAAAGTCGCGCCATGCTGTTCATATCCAGCTTACGCGCCAGGTCAAAGGCCAGAATGCACGGCTGCCCCTCGAACTGCTCAAGGGTCAGTGATTTATCCTCGCAGCTCTGCCAGCTCACCAGGTTGAAATACGCCGAACGCGCCGACACCCAGATATTGAGGTGTTTTGTTTTAAAGACGTTTGCCAGACGGGCGTTATTTTTCGCACGCTGCTGCTGACTTAACAAAAATTCGCGATAAACCGACACGCCAATATTCGGGTTGGCTTTTTCCAGCACCTGCGGGTCGGTCCAGTCATCGCCTTCGTCAACGGTATAGATGATCCCGAACAGTTCATCGTTGGGTACCGAACCGTTGAGCATCTCGATAACTTCCCGCCGCTTGTCGTAGCACGGCCCCTCAATGTTGTACCCGGCGGTGGTGATGGCCCACATCAGTGGCTGACGTCGCGCCCCCATCCCGGTAAGCATCGTGGTATAAAGCGCATCGGTGGCGTGCTCGTGATATTCATCCACCACCGCACAGTGGGGTGATGAACCATCACCGGGGTTACCGATCAGCGGTTCAAACCGCGCGCCATCCTCCGGACGGTTCATGTTTGAGGCGTTAACCTCAATCCCGAACGCGTCCGTCA
>OGEC01001248.1_pt1 | contig 13400 bp, 15 predicted proteins | sample 1570551 | NCBI WGS metagenome assembly OGEC01 (sample SAMEA2582127, study PRJEB24529) | metagenome | biome: Human gut stool | place: China | collected 2011 | reverse complement strand
GGGAAATATCAGCTTCTATTATTTTGCAGTCAAAGTCACAGCTAAAGGCTCTGTATAAGGACAATGCATCGACCATTGAAGGAAACTGCGACACAACCCTGTTTTTGGGAGGAAAAGAGAAAGATACTCTGAAAGATCTGGCAGAAATCCTTGGGAAAGAAACGATTGATCTTTACAATACCTCGGATACAAGGGGTACGAGCCAGTCTTACGGTCTGAATTACCAAAAGACCGGAAAGGACTTAATACCAGATGTGCGCAGATAAAGTCGCAGGTATCTGCAATATGTCATCAGCTGCATGCCGCATAACACTACAAAGGTGGCAAATATTAAAGCATATTTGATTACGGCTTTGTACAATGCTTCAAATACGATTAGTTATTATTACTCTGCGGAAGTAAATCATGATATGTATAGCGTGAGATAAGAGGTGAAAGCACGTGAATAATCGAAAGCATTTATTTCGATTAATTAAGACATATCCAACTAAAGATAAAGTGGCAACTTGCGTGTACGGACGTACACGTGAGAAGCTGCAAATTGAATCAAGCCCTGGAAACAGAAATAGGGCGTTATATCGAATAGTGTTTCGTAGTTGGTTGCATAAGATAAAGATTTTGTCGAAAAAGAATAAGTAGGTATTGAGGCTTGTTAAGAACACAGATATAATATTACTGAAGTGTGGTCAGAGATATGGCAAAATATATTGTACAAGAATCAAATACTAAACCATATATCAGAAATGACAAGATACCATTGAACAATTTCATTCCAGCAATTGTTTGGACTGTTCCAATATATCAGAAAGTATCGCCAATTATGGACGGTTGGATTACATTTGCAATATGCGCAGTATTTTTGGCGTTATATGTATTCCTAAGTTATAAACCACTGATGGCAGATGCACCATGTGTGGGATAAGTAATTATGTTTACTGCGATTGCATGGGCTCCAATGGCTCACATTGGAAATAATGTGGTAAGGTTCATTGGAAAGATTGTTGCTTTGGCTATATGCATACTAATGGAATTTGCGGTTGGGGTAAATGCAACACTCCCTTTGGTTGCAAAGGAGATTTCCAGAGAAACTTTATATCAGAGTGGTCAAAGATTAGTATTGGTCCAGTGGACTAAAACAAAAGAATTATAAAAAGCAATAAAGTATGATGAAATTAGGAGTGACATAAATATAATGCAATATAAAATTTTAATGGTTGATGATGATAGAGAATTGCTAAAAATGCTGAATCAATACTTTACATTGAAGAATTATACAGTAATGATTGCAGAAAATGGCATAGAAGCAATGGAAAAGATAAGTGCAAACCCTGATATTATTCTATTGGACGTGAATATGCCGGGAATGGATGGGATTGAAGTATGCAGAAAAATTAGAGACAGGGTTTCCTGTCCGATTGTTTTTTTGACTGCGAAGGTGGAAGAGCAGGACCGGGTAATGGGACTGCTGTCCGGAGGAGACGATTATGTTTTGAAACCATTCAGTTTGAAAGAACTGGATGCCAGAATTATTGCCCATTTGAAACGAGAGGAACGTTTACACCGAAAAACGGAGCAACGATTTTATGGGGAATTATTAATTGACTATGCCAGTAAATGTGTACACATTCAAGGAAATACTTTAGAGCTTACGAAATTTGAATATGAAATTATAGAATTTTTATCCATGAACCCTGAAATGGTATTTGATAAAGAACGCATTTATGAAAAGATCAGTGGGTATGATGCAGAAGGAGACAGCCGGGGGGTGACAGAACTAATTCGCAGAATTCGTAAAAAAATCAATCAATATACAGAGCATGAATATATAGAAACGGTATGGGGGATGGGATATAAATGGAAAAAATAAGAAATCTTTCCTTGAAAAAAACGATTATTTTGTATATGCTAGTTAGCCTGGTAACAACTTTTATATTTTCTACATTGATTGTGCAAACAGCATTCAAAATACAGGAGCAGATCTGGTGGAAATATGTGGATCTGGAGAAATACAGTGAATTAGAAGAAAAAGGAGGAGAAAAGTTTTTAACGGAAATTTCAAGACCTCATTCTTACGAAATGAAAAAAATAGATTATCATATATCCGAACTATGTGATTTTTTAGAAACATATACAGTACTTATTATGTCTGTTGCAGGAAATATTGTAGCGGTATTCCTATTTTATAAGCACAAGCTGAAATATCCGATTGAAGAACTGGAACTGGCATCACAACAAGTAGGCCGTAATAATTTGGATTTTCATATTACCTATGAAAATAAGGATGAAATGGGAAAATTGTGCGGGGAATTTGAAAGGATGAGAGAACAGCTTGCAGAGAATAACCATCAATTATGGAAAATGATTGAAGATGAGAAGGCTTTGCGGGCTGCTATTGCACATGATATCCGTTCTCCGCTATCTGTGCTGGAAGGGTATCAGGAAATGCTTTCGGAATATCTTCCTGAAAAAGAGTTTGATAGAAACCAGGCTTTAGAAATGGTAAATGAGAGCAGAAAACAGATCAGGCGCATGGATACATTTGTAGAAACTATGCGGAAGATGAGCAGTTTAGATACAAGGGAGTTAGTGGCAGAAGAAATTACAAGTAAGCAGTTAAAAGCAGATATACGGGCGGAGCTGGATGTGTTTGAGAAAAAATCTGGAAAGGGATGTGAATTAGAATGTTTGGAAACAACAGAAAAATTTTCGGGAGATAAGGAAGTGATTTTAGAGGTTATAGAAAATCTTTTGTCAAATGCCTTTCGTTATGCCAAGATAAAAGTGGAAATGGAAGTACACCTCACTTATTCTGATCTAATAATCAAAGTGAAAGATGATGGAGTGGGCTTTACAGTAGACAGGCAAAAGGCAACCGAGCTCTTTTATCAGCAAAATGTGAAAGATAGTTTGAAACATTCAGGAATGGGCATGTATATCAGCAGACTTTATTGTGAAAAGCATGGAGGACAGTTACTTATAAAAAATGAAGAACAAAGTGGAGCTGTAATAACAGCAGTATTTCATCGGATTGCGTAAGCAGTCCGATTTTTTGTGCTGTTGTCTTTTTATTGTGATTTATATTTTAAGATGTCTATAACAAAAGAAAGGAGGCAAACGTATGATTGCAATTATTAGAAGGGAGATAAAAAACTATTTTAAGCGACCATTATTTTGGATTGGTGTTTTGTTGGTCATTTATGGAGTTTTTAGCGATACAAGTCCTTATCTGCATACACGTTATCTTGCAGAAGGGGAGAAAATCGCCAATGATAAGCCCGCTATTTCTGATGAGGGTGAAGTGTATGAAGGGTATATACCGGCAGATCCGAAGAAACACCGGGAATTATGGCATGAACAGTTAAAACAAGCCCTGCTTGAAGATGGAGAAACCGATGCAGAGGTGCAAAAAGTTATCGGAAAAATAGAGAATATGGAATTAGAAGAAGTATATGATTATCTTAACGAAAAATATGAATGGTACGGAGCGAGGTATTTATATGAAGATACCTCTTACTTTAAGGGGACGGCAGAAGAAATCAATTCGTATTTAGATCAGAAAATGGAAAAGAAACCATTTTCATATTATTACGCAAGGAAATTTGCTGATTTTACAGGTCTGTATATGGGATTTTTTGCAACGATAATGTTTTCCGTTTTGTTTTTACAAGATACAAAAAGGCATACTTATGAATTACTCCATACAAAACCAATTAGTGCAGGAAAATATGTGCTTGGAAAAGTAAGCGCTGGATTTCTTACTTGTACATTTGTTTTAGCAGTTTTAAACCTACTGTTTTGGATATTATGTATTCTTTATACAAGAGATAGTGGATTTGAAATACATCTGTCAAATTTTATAATATCTACCGTACTTTATATACTGCCAAATATGCTAATGATTGTGAGTGTGTATGCTTTGATTGCACTTATATTTAAAAATCCACTTCCAGGAGTACCGCTTTTGATTCTTTATATGGTGTATTCTAATATTGGTGGAAGAAATTCAGTGGGTGTTTTTGGATATGTTGTCAGACCATTTGCTATTATGGTTCGATTTCCGGGACAGCTTTTTGATGTGATACAACCATCAATGGTGGCTATCAATCAAAGTTTATTGATTTTTGTATCAGTAGCTATTCTTCTTATTTCCATCCAGATTTGGAAAAGGAGGAGAATGTAAATGAAGAAAGAAATAAAAACTATTTTACCGCTTTATAAAATAGCTTATGCCGTAGCTTTTATTATTATATTAGGACTGATTCGCAGAGTAACATACACTCATGAAGTCGGAGTTGCAATGGAAGCGCCTTTTGCAATATTGACTGCCGTTTTTTGCGCAGATACTTATATGCAGGAAATTATAAGTAAACGTTCAGAAGTTCATCGGCTGTATCCGATGAAGAAGAGGGTTTTCTCTATACGAAACCGAATCATCATTCAGGAAGTTTTTTTAATTATATTGGCTATGCTAGGATATGGACTGTTTTTTATCTTTCAAAATCCAGATATACATCCGACGACAAAAAGTGAATTTACACAATTTTTCATATATTTCTTTGCAATTACTGTCACAGCGTTCTTTTGGGGAATATTAGTCAATACACTGTCTATGATGTTTCGCAATATGTGGATGGGAATTGGAAGTTGTCTTTTGATATGGGTAGCAACAAATTCATCAGGAGCGGACAAGTTTTTAGGTGCATGGAATGTATTTTCTTATTCTTTTAGAGATATAGAAAATGCTACTGATATTACATGGCTGTATGGAAAAGGCTTGTGTATTTGTATCGGACTGATTTTATTACTGGCATTGCCGAAGATCGTAAGAAAGAGAGGGTAAGTTTATGAGTATTCATATTGAGGATTTAACAGTAAAATTTAAAAATGGTGTGACAGCAATCAATCATGCAGATTTAGATATACCGAATGGAATATTTGGACTGTTGGGAGAAAATGGAGCAGGAAAGACAACTTTGATGAGGGTTTTAACTACTGTGCTGAAACCTACAAGCGGAATGGTTACATTAGACGGGATTTTATATAGTGAAGGAAACTATGAAAAAATCCAGAGAAAAATAGGGTATCTGCCACAGGAAATCGAACTCTATCCGAACCTGACTGTGCAGGAATGTTTGGAATATATGGGGGATCTGGCAGGTGTCCCGAAAGCAGAATGTAGAAAACGAATAGAATATTATTTGAAAAAGACCAGTCTTATAGAACATCGAAAGAAGAAAATGAAACAGTTATCAGGCGGGATGAAAAGACGAGTTGGATTGGTGCAGGCACTTTTGAATGGACCGGAATTTTTGATTGTAGACGAACCGACTACCGGCTTAGATCCAGAAGAACGTATTCGTATCCGCAATTTGTTAGTAGATTTTTCTGAGAACAAAACAGTTTTGTTTTCAACTCATGTGGTAGAAGATTTAGCTGCGACCTGTAACCAACTTGCAATTATGCACAAAGGCAGTTTTTTATATGCGGGGTCTATGAAGAATTTAGCTGAAGAAGCACAGGGAAAAATATGGGTTTGCAAAGTACCAGATGAGGAAAAAGCGAGAGAAGTGGAACGTAAATATCGTATTACATCAAAACAATATGTTGCGGGAGGATTACAATTAAGAGTGATTTCTGAAATACAGCCAGAATTGGAGTGTATGTCAGTTCCGGCAACATTGGAGGATGCATATATTTAAAATACAAACAGATACAATAAGTAATGCATAGAAAAGAAAATTCTAATTGTCGTTCTGAGAATTTAACCGAATAACCATAGCACAAACCGCTGCTACATGGAAGCTAATAAACCATGCAACAGCGGTTCTTTTATTCGCCGGTATATGCAATTTCTATCTCATAGCCGCCGTTCTCATAGTGGGAAAAATAGTATCTTATTGTTATTTCTGAAATATAAAATTTGAATCATAAAACTTCTTTCCCTCTCAAATCCATTTTTACCAAACCAACTACTAACAATCCAATAAAAATTGCCGTGTCCACAAATAACAGTACAACAACACTTTTTACCACTCCGAAAGTAAAAAGTATGGAGAAGATTTCCACTGACAACACAATAAAACACATATAATTTGTCAAATACTCTGTTATAATTTCTCCATAATAATTGTTCATCTGCAATTTCGCATAGATAAAAGGTTTTAATAAATAACGGATTATGATACATATAACAGGACAAATAAAAATCCAGTTTTTATTAACTAGGGATGTTGCCACTCCTTTACTCCATTGTACTGGAATTTCTGTCGGCAACTTAGAATAAGACAAAGCCCCAATAATCAAGCATAGTGCGGTAATCATAGTCCAGGTAAGCATACTTCCCCATATATACAAAAAGCTGACTGAATCCAGTTTGAAAACAGTTCGATTATCTTTCCAATAGTCATGCAAATCTGTTACATACTGTTCTACCTGTAATTTTTCATAACTAATACTTTCTTTATCCAGCATTTTTTCACACATGAGTTTCGCCTTATTCAAATCAGTAATCTGATTTTTTAATACTTCCTTTTGCTTCTCAAGCATTTCCTGCAATGTTACTTTTTCGGATATAATACTTCGTATATCTTCAATAGAAATTCCCAATGTACGTAGATATGCAATCTTCTTTATATTTTCCACATCATTTTCAGAATAATCTCTATAACCATTACTTTCATTTCTCGAAGGCTCAATAAGTTTTTCCTTTTCATAAAAACGGATATTAGAACGGGATAAACCTGTTCGCTCTTCTGCGTCTTTTATAGTCATATTATGCCCCCCCTTTCGAGCAACTCTATTTTACTTAATAATAAGCTATAAACAAGGTTTACAGTCAAGCATTTATCAAAAAACATTCCTCTGTTAATTACAAATCAATTCTACAATCCTTTCAAAGCGTTCTTGTGCCGGTTCTTCTCTATCTGTAAGATAACTATTTAGCCTGCCACTTGTAAGCAGAATAATATAAACCGCTTTCTTATGTTCTCTCAGATAGTGTTCACTTAGCCATAAGCTGCCTTATTGATAAATAGCGGTGTACTACACCAATTTTTACACTATTTCCGCATAAATTGATGAATTAAGTGATATGCTCCCTTCTAGGTAAACAAGTTTTTATTATTTCACTTGTCTACCTAGAAGGGAGCATATCATTCTGACGACAGCCAGTTTGATTGTTTTGATTTTGAATTATACACATAAAAAATAGACGTCCTTGCTTGGCGGCAAACGTCTATTTTTTAATACTTTGCTACTGAAGCAGATGGGATAGAGCCATCAACTCAGTTGTCTTGTTAAGCATATTGTAAGTCACTTTTTCACTTCTGTCAAGCATCATTCCCAAAGTTTACTCAATCTGCCAGTCAATCGGCTCAATCCCATTCTTCTCCAGAAATGCATTTGTCTGACTGAATGGCTTGCTTCCAAAGAAACCTCTGTAAGCAGCCAGCGGGCTTGGATGCGGTGCTTCCAGGATAAGATGCTTTGGATTCGTAAGCATTCTCTTCTTCCTTTGCGCAGGAGCTCCCCACAGAATAAAGACAATCGGTCTGTCCTGACTGTTCAGAGCCAGAATTGCTGCATCTGTGAATTCTTCCCATCCAATTCCTCTGTGAGAGTTCGCCTGATGCGCGCGCACAGTCAACACCGTGTTTAGCATTAATACTCCCTGCTCGGCCCATTTTGTCAAACATCCATGACTTGGAATCGTACATCCAAGATCATCATGAAGTTCTTTATAAATGTTCACAAGTGACGGTGGAATATCCACACCTTTCTGCACGGAAAAGCTTAATCCATGTGCCTGACCGTTATTATGATAAGGATCCTGTCCAAGGATCACAACCTTCACATTCTTCAGTGGAGTCAGATGAAATGCATTGAAAATATCCTGTGCCGGTGGAAAGATCAGTTTTGTCCTGTATTCTTCGTTTACCGTCTCAAATAATTTCCTATAATAAGGTTTAGAAAACTCTCCTTTCAACGCCTCATACCAGTCTCCGTTCAAACCACTCATTTTTATTTCCCTCTTCTTTCTGCTTCAACCATTCTCTACAGTCTGACAGAAATTCCTTCGTTTCTTAAATACTCTTTTACTTCTTTGATTTCCAGCTCTTTATAATGGAATAAAGATGCTGCCAATGCTGCATCTGCACCGCCCTCTGTCAGTGCCTCTTTAAAATGTTCCAACGTTCCGGCTCCACCGGACGCAATCACCGGAATGGATACACTATCTGCAATTGCCCGTGTCAGTTCCAGATCATATCCGGCCTTCGTTCCGTCACCGTCCATACTCGTCAGAAGAATCTCACCTGCGCCAAGGGCCTCTACTTTCTTCGCCCACTCAATCGCATCGATTCCGACATCCAGACGTCCACCGTTCTTATAAATATTCCATCCTGTTCCGTTTGCTCTTTTCTTCGCGTCAATCGCCACTACTACACACTGGCTTCCAAACTTCTCTGCCGCTTCACGGATCAGCTCCGGTCTGTTGATTGCAGAAGAATTGATTGAAATCTTATCCGCACCTTCTCTTAACAATGCACGGAAATCATCAACTGTCCGGATTCCTCCGCCGACAGTAAACGGAATAAACACACATTCCGCAACCTTTCGTACCATATCAACAACTGTTCCTCTATCATCTGAAGAAGCTGTGATATCCAGAAATACAAGTTCATCAGCTCCTGCCTTATCATATGCCTTTGCAATCTCCACCGGGTCTCCGGCATCCTGAAGATCAACAAAATTCACACCTTTTACAACACGTCCGGCATTCACATCCAAACATGGGATAATTCTTTTTGTAAACATTCCGCACAACCTCCTACAGTTCTACAAAGTTTTTCAGAATCTTCAGTCCTACATCACTGCTCTTCTCCGGATGGAACTGGCATGCGAAAATATTGTCCTTCTCAACAGACGCATGGATATGTGTTGTATACTCTGTTGATGCCTTGACAATCTGTTCCTCTTCTGCTTTCAGATAATAAGAATGTACAAAATATACATAAGAATTCTCAGTGATTCCCTTAAAAAGTCTTCCATCATTCTCTAAATGAAGGGAATTCCATCCCATATGGGGAATCTTATATCCTTCTTTATCAGGTATCCTTAAGATCTCACCCTTTAGAATTCCAAGTCCCTCTACACCAGGAGCCTCATCGCTGTGCTCAAATAAAAGCTGCAATCCAAGGCAGATTCCAAGAAATGGTGTTCCCTTTTCTGTAACCTCGCGGATTACTTCATCAAGTCCTGACTGTTTTAATTTCTCCATAGCATCTCCAAATGCACCGACACCCGGAAGAATCACTTTATCTGCATGAAGGATCTCATCTCTGTCCGCTGTAACTGTGACATCCTGTCCAAGTGCAAGCAATGCTTTCTCAACACTGCGGATATTACCGGCATCATAATCGATTATTGCTATCATTTTGCCTACCTCTTATCTGTAATCTATTATCTAGTATCTATTTTCTATACTTTACCACACTTTGCGTCGAGTTCAAACCAAAATTCGACACCATTGTCATAATTTTTCACACCATAGCCCTGATGGAAAGATTCCATGATTGCCTTAACGATTGAAAGTCCAATCCCGTTTCCACCATATTCACGTGTATGTGCTTTATCCACTTTATAAAATTTATCCCACAGTTTCGGTATATCCTCTTCTGGAATCGGTTTTCCACTATTGAATACAGAAACACGTACCTTTCCTTCAGTCCGAATAATTTTCACTTCGATTCTCTTCTCATTTCCAGCATGATGGATCGCATTTGTCAGGTAATTACGCACAACCTGCTCTGTCTTAAATTCATCCGCCCATACATACGCTGATTCGCCTGCAATAAAATCTATATTTGCTTCAGCCTGTTGGATCAGAATATCACAGCTTGCAATTACGCCCTTTACAAGCTTTACAATATCAAATCGTTCAAACTCCACTTCATCCGAACCAAATTCAAGCTGATTCAATATCAGCAGATTCTTCACCATCCGGTTCATTTTTCCTGCCTCGTCAATAATGACATTGCAATAAAATTCTGTACTCTCCGGATCGTCATTAATTCCTTCCTTCAGTCCTTCTGCATACCCTTGAATCAATGCAATCGGTGTTTTTAACTCATGAGAAACATTTCCCAGGAATTCATTTCTCATGTCTTCCAGTTTTTCTTTTTGTTCAATATCATGCTGCAGCTGATTATTTGCTGTTTTCAATTCAGAAATAGTCTTCTCCAACTGTTCTGACATTTTATTAAAGTTTTCACCAAGAACACCAATCTCATTTTTTCCACCGCTTGTATATTTCGCATCAAAATTCAGATTGGCCATATCTTCGGACAGCCGCGCCAGTTCCAACACCGGTTTCGTAATTCTACGGGAAAAAATCCACACCAAAATACCACCGAAAAACAAACCGAAAATTCCAAGATAGATCAAAAACTGATTGGCAAGATTTGCGCTTTCGCGTATACTGTCCAGAGGACTTCGCATCGTAACAAACACATTGTCACTCAAATATCCCCACATTTCTAAATAATCTATGCCGCTTTGCGGATCCTTTATTTTTCGTACCACATAATCATTTGTGTGCTTCAAGATTCTTTCCTGATCATCGTCCTTCAAAAAGAAAATACGGAGCATCTGTTTGTACAGGAAACCTTCTTCCTTTACATTTGTAAATACAACTTTTCCATCGTCAGAAATATCCATCGCGCAGACATCAATATTTGTTTTTTCAAGTTCCGCCACAAGTTTCTTCTGCACAGCCTCATTTCCAAGATTTCCATTGTTCACTGCTTCACTCATCGCCTCATACATCTCAATCAGATCTTTCTGCTTATGAGACATATAATATCGTCCAAGGAATCCTGTGTTAACAATAAAAACTGTCATCAGAATAAAAACAAGAAGACCAATAAAAATAGCTGTCATCTGTCCGCTCAACGTATATTTCCGTTCTTTTTTTGCTTTCTTCATCTGATTTATTTCTCCGCGCTCTGAACTTCGAACTTATATCCCATGCCCCAGATTGTTTTGATATATTCGCCCTTATCTCCTAATTTACTTCTCAGTTTCTTCACATGTGTGTCAATTGTTCTTGCATCACCAAAATAATCATAATTCCATACATTATTCAATATTTTCTCTCTGGAAAGCGCAATTCCCTGATTTTCTATAAAATAGGTCAACAATTCGAATTCTTTATAACTAAGTTCGACCGGTGTTCCGTCAATCTTCACGATATGTGCTGACTTGTCAACGGTAATACCGCCTGCCTCCAGCGAATCATTGCCGACCGTTCCAAAAGTTCTGCGAAGGATTGCATTCACTCTTGCCACAAGAATCTTTGGACTGAATGGCTTGGAGATGTATTCATCTACACCAAGTTCAAATCCCTGCAACTCATCTCGCTCCTCAGAACGCGCTGTCAACATAATGATCGGCACTTTAGAAGTCTCTCGAACCTCACGGCACACCTGCCAGCCATCCATTTTCGGCATCATTACATCTAAAATGATCAGGGCAATCTCTTTATCTTCGTAAAAAAGATCCATTGCTTCCATTCCATCTCCGGCTTCTAATACTGTATACCCTTCTCTTGTAAGGAAATCCTTCACAAGTTTTCTCATTCTGCTCTCGTCATCCACAACTAATATTTTTGCTCTTTCCATCTTCTTTTCTCCTAACTTATATTTGGGTGTACCACATCACTTCTACATTTAATTACCTTTTAATATACCAAATAGTTTTGTCAATATTGTGAACAACAAAACGGTCAATCTATAAATGTGTATCAAAACTTCATTTACAGACTGACCGTCTCTTCTTTTAATGTACCATATTTTGTTTTCGTCAATTCTTTTCGGTCTGATTATTCAAACTCATAGTTAGAAAAACATTCATTTGCCTCTTCTTCATCCTGTCCATTCACAACTACACGCATTGGCAGTCCCAGCTTAATAGACATTAATCCCATAAGGGATTTACCATCGATGATATAATTTCTGTTTGCCATATCAGTTACATCAACGTCTGATTTTAATTTCTGACAAGTGTTGCAAAATGTCATGATCTGCCCGGCTGACATAAACTTCACTTTCTTTTCTACCATGTTTTTTACCTCCATCTGTCTATCAAATACAAGTAATAATAAAAGTCAACACAGAAATCTGCACAATGCCTGAATGCAGATTTCTGTAATTTCAAACATACTTGACCAGTATATACCACTTATTCCGGAGGTGCAAGTGAATTTTTGATTTTTTTCGACATATTGTCTACCTTTTTTGTTATAAAGTTCTCACCCGGAGAATCTTGACAGCCACTACTGTCACTTCTATAATAATTGATGGCTTATTATTACTGCTTTCTTCCGGAAAGCAGTAATTCAATCATGGCAGTAGGTACTACACACAAAAATGAGGTGATATCTATGAAACACAAATTTCAAATTTCTGAATCTATCCGGCTTGGAGCAATCCTTGCACTTTCCGGTGGATTCATGGATGCTTACTCTTATATGGAGCGTGGAGAAGTATTTGCCAATGCACAGACTGGAAACATGCTTCTCTTTGGAGTACATCTCTCTCAGGGAGACTTCCAGAACACACTGAAATACCTTTTCCCTGTACTCGCCTTTGCACTTGGAATCGCTCTTGCTGAAGTTGTCCGGGCTAAGGCTGGAAATCTGCTTCACTGGAGACAGATTTCTGTTCTGGCAGAAGCACTGATCCTGATTGCAGTCAGTTTCTTCCCAACAGCATTGAATCTTCCGGCTAATGCACTGACTTCTTTCGCCTGTGGAATCCAGGTCGAAAGTTTTCGTAAGATTCACGGCAAAGGAATTGCTACTACAATGTGCATCGGTAATCTGCGCAGTGGGACAGAGAACCTACACCACTATTTCCATACAAAAGAACGACATTTTCTAGATACGAGCCTTTTGTATTACGGAATCATCGCCTGCTTTATTGTCGGCGCAGTAATCGGCAATGCAGCAGTCCAGCTGTTCCGGACAAAGGCAATTCTTGGCTGTTCTTTCTTATTATTAATTTCATTCTTTATGATGTTTATTGATTGGGAAAAGAAAGAAAAGGAGCTTGCACTTTAATGTGTGGCTTCTTTTTTCATACCGGTTTTCTCAGATAGAAAAAATCCCGAAAGTGCAATGTTGATCAGCACTTCCGGGAAATAAATTTACTGCGGATGACAGGACTTGAACCTGCACGTCGTAAACACCAGAACCTAAATCTGGCGCGTCTGCCAATTCCGCCACATCCGCATATTTCTTATTCAATTATTGATTAAGAAAAAAATAGAACAAGCAATTTGCTTGTTCCAGTGAGCGTGCGGGGATTCGAACCCCGGACAACTTGATTAAAAGTCAAGTGCTC
>OGEC01001228.1_pt1 | contig 13575 bp, 12 predicted proteins | sample 1570551 | NCBI WGS metagenome assembly OGEC01 (sample SAMEA2582127, study PRJEB24529) | metagenome | biome: Human gut stool | place: China | collected 2011 | reverse complement strand
CGTATGGAAGAAGACCTGATTTAACAAGGGCTTGGAATCCATTACAGATACCAATAATCAAACCACCACGTTCGATGAAGCTATCAATGGCTGCACGTACTTTTTCATTGAGCAAGATGTTAACGATAAATTTAGCTGATCCATCTGGTTCATCCGCTGCTGAGAAGCCACCTGCAAAGAAGATAATATTAGCTTTTTCGATATTGTCAACCATAGTGTCAACAGACTTGACAATAGCTTCTTCATTAAGTGTTACAAATGGTACCAAGTTGACTTTTGCACCTTCTTTTTCAAAGGCCTTAGCTGAATCGTACTCAGAGTTAGTACCTGGGAATACTGGGATGTAAACCACTGGTGTCTCAACTGTTTCTTTAGCTTTGATAACAGCGTCTGATGCCACTGCAGGTACTTCTTCCAACTCAGTTGCTTGTGCAAATTCCGTTGGGTAAACCTCTTCCAATTTACCTTGGAAGGCACTGTCAAGCTTGTGTCCATCAAGCTTGACACCATTGACAGTAAGTGTAAAGTCGGCTGATGTTTGTCCAATCTTGGCAACATCTGAAATTTCTTCCGGAGATGTGAAGACGAATCCACCCAATTGAGCTGTCAAGGCAGTCTCAAGATTTTCAAGGGTTACAGTGGCACCAATATGGTTACCAAATGTTGCAAGGGCAAGTGCTTCAACGATACCACCATATTTGACAGCTGATGCAGATGTGACTTTATGGTCAGCTTGGATGGCTTCAAACTTAGCAAAGTTAGACTTGATGAGATCAAAGTCAATTTCTTGTGCCAAAGCTTGACCAGGAATGTAGTAAATATTTTCACCCGCAGCTTTGAATTCTGGAGAAAGAACCTTACGGCTATCCGCAGTTGTTACCCCAAAAGCAACCAAGGTTGGTGGTACTGTCAATTCTTCAAAGGTACCAGACATAGAGTCTTTACCACCGATAGATGGCAAACCAAGTTGAATCTGAGCTTCGATTGATCCAAGGAGAGCTGATACTGGTTGACCAAAACGCTCTGCTTGTTTATCCATACGCTCGAAGTATTCCTGATAAGAGAAGCGAGCCTTAGACCAGTTTGCACCAGCAGCAACCAAACGAGCTGTTGCTTCGATTACTGCATAGGCAGCGCCATGATATGGAGACCATTCTGCTACATAAGGGTTGAATCCTTGCGCCATAACAGAAGCAGTTGTTGTCACGCCATGTTGGACTGGCAATTTCTGTACAGAAGCTTCCGTTGGTGTGATTTGGTAGCGACCACCGAGTGGGTGATTGACTGTTGAACGACCAACTGAACTATCAAAGATGGTTTGTAAACCTTTTTGACTGGCATGGTTAAGGTCAGCCAAGACTTCAAGAGTATCAGCTTCAAGGGTTTCAGCAGATGTTTGACGTTCTTCTGGAAGCTTGACATCCTTGTCAACCACCTTAGCATCTACAACCACACGTACACCGTTTGTATCAAGGAAACGACGTTCCAAATCAACGATGGTTTCACCATTCCAGTGCATGACAAGATTTGGTTTTTCAGTTACTGTCGCAACGACAACAGCATCAATATTTTCTTTGTTACATTCAGCAACGAAAGCATCTACATCTTCTGGACGAACCACTACAGCCATACGTTCTTGAGATTCAGAGATGGCAATTTCTGTACCGTTCAAACCTTGGTATTTCAATGGCACTTTGTCTAGATCAATTTCAAGACCATCTGCCAATTCACCGATAGCCACACAGACACCACCAGCACCAAAGTCATTTGATTTCTTGATCAGACGTGTCACATCCCCATTACGGAAAAGACGTTGAATCTTACGTTCTTCGATGGCATTCCCTTTTTGAACCTCAGCACCAGCTGTTTCAACAGATTCAACCGTTTGAACTTTAGAAGAGCCTGTCGCACCACCGACACCATCACGTCCAGTCTTACCACCGAGCAAGATAATCACATCACCTGCTTCAGGTTTCTCACGGACAACATTTTCCTTAGGAGCCGCACCGACAACTGCACCTAGCTCCATACGCTTAGCAACGAAACCTGGGTGGAAGTATTCACGAACGTAAGTTGTTGCAAGACCAATTTGGTTACCGTATGAAGAATAACCGTGAGCCGCTGTTTTAGAAATCACTTGTTGTGGCAATTTACCAGCACGAGTTTCAGCAATTGGTGTTGTAATATCACCAGCACCTGAGATACGCATGGCTTGGTAAACGTATGAACGCCCTGACAATGGGTCACGAATGGCACCACCGATACAAGTAGCCGCTCCACCAAATGGTTCAATCTCAGTTGGGTGGTTGTGAGTTTCGTTCTTGAACATGAGAAGCCATGGTTCTTTCACACCATTGACATCCACTTCAATTTCAACTGAGCAAGCATTGATTTCATCAGACACTTCCATGTCATCCAAACGACCATTAGCACGCTCATAGCGACCAAAAATAGTCGCCATATCCATCAAGGTTTGAGGTTTTTCTGTACGTCCCAACTCATCACGCATGGCAATATATTTGTCATAAGTCGCTTGCAATTGTTTTTCAAATTTAGATGCTGAGAAGTCGATATTCTTCAACTCAGTCTCAAAAGTTGTGTGACGGCAGTGGTCAGACCAGTAAGTATCCAAAACCTTAAGCTCAGTCTCAGTTGGCACACGTCCAATAGACTTGAAGTAATCTTGAATGAAGAGAAGGTCATCCACTTCCATGGCCAATCCTTGCTCTGCCTTATACTTAGCAAAATCTTCTGCCGTATAAGTTTCAAAGAAATCCAAGCTTGGAATGGTCTTGTCAGACTCAGAGAAATCCTGTTTAGCAATACCAACAGTGATATCTTTGAAACGAGAATCCACTGGGTTCAAAAGGTAGTTTTTGACAGCTTCCAACTCATTCGCATCGATATCCTTGTTAACCAAGTACAATTGCGCTGTGTTCACTGTTACGTCATTTGAACTACCAAGCAAAAGCAAAGCTTCTTGTGAAGATGCTGCACGTTGGTCAAATTGACCAGGCAAACTTTCGATAGCAAAGAAAGCATACTTCTCAAGATCAGCCTTAACCGCAGCCTCGTCCAAAACAGTATCAGTCACTTGCTCAGAGAAGATGTGTTTTTCCGCACGCGCAAACAAGTCCTCTGCCAAATTAAAGACATCGTAAACCTGAACAATACGAAGATCATTCAAAGTTTTCAACTGAAGATTATGCTTTAATTCTTTTACTAAAGACTGAGATTTCACACGAAAATCAGCTTTTTTCTCAACGAAAATACGTTTATCCATTTTATTTCCTTTATCTATTTCTACTTAAAGATTGTAGTGAAGACCAAGTATTCTATTTGTAAAAGGCTACTTCAATCCTTGCAATTTTTCCAATACAACTTCATAAACATCTGTCAAGCTACCAAGATCACGACGGAAGACATCCTTGTCCATATGGTGCCCTTCAGCATCCCAAAGGCGGCAGTTATCTGGTGAGAATTCATCTGCCAAGATAATCTTGCCATCCTTATCAAAACCAAATTCCAATTTGAAGTCAATCAAGCGAAGACCAATTTGTGCAAACCAATCTTTTAGTAATTCATTGATACGACGCGTTTCTTCCTTGATATAAGCAATTTGTTCATCATTGGCAATATCCAAGAACTTCACATGCTCATCATTGATGAATGGGTCATCCAAATCATCGTTCTTGTAGTAAAATTCAACGATTGGAGTTTTCAAGTCCAAACCTTCTTCAACGCCAAAACGTTTAGAGAAAGAACCCGCAGTCACATTACGAAGAACAACCTCCAAAGGAATGATAGTAACTTTCTTGTTAAGTTGTTCGGTATCAGAAATACGTTCGATAAAGTGAGTAGCTACACCCGCAGCATTCAATTTTTCAAAAATAAGAGACGAAATCTGATTATTTAGCACACCTTTTCCCTTAATCGTCTCCTTACGAGCCCCATTCAGCATAGTGGCTTGGTCCTTATAGACCGACTTAATCACATGTTCGTCCTCAGTAGTATAGATATCCTTAGCTTTTCCAGTATAAATCAGTTGATTGGTCATGACTTTGTTCGCCTTTCGTATTTTATCACCTTCATTCTATCACATACAAAGTGTATTTTCAATAAAATTCCGTACAATATAAGCAGAATCCGAATAAAAAGAACAGAAAAAAAGATCATTCAGAATAATCTCTGAACGATCCCTTTTTCATTAGTGACCAGCAGTTCGTTTTTCGATATAGTCGACAACATCCCCTACTGTGTTAAATTCATCAATAGCCTTGTCCGGAATCTCAATTTGGTACTCATCCTCAAGATTGATAATAAATTCCATCAATTCAACAGAATCCGCCTGTAAATCCTTACGTAAGTCAGATTCCAAAGATACTTGAAAGTCTGGCCCCTTGCGGTCTTTGAGAAATTCCTCAATAGTAGCTAAAATTTTGTTTTGTTTACTCATACATTACCCTTCCTTCGATAATTCCTTCACTGATTTTCCAACAACATCTGTCTCTAACATAGTCCGAATCTGACGAATCGTGCTATAGACAGCTTTGGCATCACTCGAACCATGCGTTTTAACAACAGGTGCTTGAAGGCCAAACAAGACCGCTCCTCCAACATCTGAGAAATCCAAGGTTTGCTTCAATGATTTCAAACGGTCCTTGAGCAGAAAAGCTCCCAATTTCGCCTTCCAGTTTCCAGTGGCAATCGCTTGTTTCAATTGCTTCAAGATTCCAAAAGCCGTTCCTTCCATCGTTTTCAAGACAGCGTTTCCCGTGAAACCATCCGCCACAACGACATCAGCAACGCCATCCATCAAGTCACGCGCTTCCACGTTTCCAACAAAATGAATCGACTCATCCTCAGATAACAATTGGTAAGTTTCCTTGCGCAAAGGATCTCCCTTACTAGCTTCTGTCCCATTATTCAATAGACCCACGCGTGGTTTTTGAATCCCACGAACATTTTCCGCGTAGTAAGACCCCATCACAGCATACTGATGCAAGTGTTCCGGTGTATTTTCCGCATTAGCACCCAAATCTAACATGTCATACCCACGACCATCAACCGTTGGAAGTGTCGACATCAAGCCAGGTCGTTCCACCCCTTTGATGCGGCCAACGATAAAGAAACCAGCCGCCAATAGCGCACCTGTATTTCCCGCAGATAGCATGGCATCAACCTCACCATCCTTCACATCCTTGGCAGCTAAGACCATAGAAGCCTTTTTCTTCCGACGAATGGCCCGCGTTGGCTCATCATCTGAATCGATTTTTTCTTCCGTATGCACAATCGATACACGTTCTGTTACGGTTAAATAGTCTTTGATTTTTGCCTCATCGCCATATAAGACAATCTCAATATCATCAAAATCACGAATGGCTTGATTCACACCTTCTACCAAGGCTTGAGGTGCATTATCGCCCCCCATTGCATCTACTGCAATTTTTTTCATGTTTCACCTCCAGATGAATCTTTCATAATCGCTCCCCAATCACTCAAGGAATCGATAAACTTTTTAGCTTTTAAATGGATCCCTACATACTCCTCATACAACTGATCAATTGCCTGACGCAGAGCTGTTTTCATCTCCGTTTGTAGAGAAATCGTCTCTAACTCACTGAATCGTACTGCTTGAAACTGATCCAATAAATAGAGAACATTCGGATGCCAGTGAGCGCGTCTCTCATCCCGATCATAATGATCTGGACAAAGGACCCCACTATACCGAAAGGAATAGTCAAAAGGAAGACCTACCCGATGACAGAAACAACATTCATGCAGATTCAAGATAACTCCAAATCGTGATAGAATCTGAATCTCAAAAATATTGGTCAAAACCTCATAATCCAGTCCCTCTTCCATCAAAGACAAGGTCTTTTCCAAAAAAGCAAACAGGGCTGGATCCACCTGATTATCCTGAATACTTGCATCCGCAAGCGCCAGAACATAGGTCGCATAAGAAAGGGCAAAAAGATCTGCATTGATTTTCTTATAAACCTGCACATCTTGAAAATCATCAATATAACTCAACCCATCATCATTGATTTTCAATAACATATCTGCCGTTACCAATGGTTGCAACATGGGATTCAACCGTGATTTTCCCGCATGTTTCACAAAAAACATCCGCTTCCCTGACTTCTCTGTGAAGATTTTGACCAGCTTGTCATCCTCACGAAACTCCCGATTATACAGGACAATTCCCCGGGTCTCAATTGACTCCAGCATGTTCTTCCATATACTCCTTCAAGCGTTTCATAGCTTCCTTGATAACCTCCATGCTGGCTGCATACGACAAACGCACATAGCCTTCACCATATTGGCCAAAAGCAGCACCAGGAATGAAAGCAACCGCTTTTTCACGCGCAAAATCCTGTAAGAAAGCAAAGGAATCCTGATTATAGCCAGCTGGGATTTTAGCAAAAATATAAAAGGCTCCATCTGGCTTAATGATCTCAAACCCAAGCGCGGACATCTGTTCGATAATATAATCCCGACGCTTCACATATTCCTTCTTCATTGGCTCCGCATCATCCCGACCAGCAGTCAAGGCCTCAATCGCAGCATACTGGTTCATGGTTCCAGCAGCCGTTACCAAATACTGATGGCTCTTGATGAGTTGGGCCGTCAATGCAGCAGGCGCAAAGATAAAGCCAAGCCGCCAGCCTGTCATGGCATGAGACTTAGATAAGCCATTAATGACAATGGTCTGCTCAGGAATGAAGGATGCCATAGAGACATGCGCTTCTCCAGTATAAGTCAGCTCTGAATAGACTTCATCACAAATCACAAAGACTTCATATTTTTTTAAGACAGCAGCTAATTCTGCCATCTGTTCGCGCGAATAAGTGACACCCGTTGGATTAGCTGGATAATTGAGAATAACAGCCTTCAATTTTTCACCCTGCTCTAGAATGGCCTTTTCCAACTTTTCAGGAGTCAAGACAAAACGATCTGCTGTCGTATCAATTTCAATAATCTCCGCCCCAACCAAATTCACAATCGGTTCATAACCAGGATAAGCTGGTGCCGGAAGAAGCACTACATCTCCAGGTTCCAAGATTGCTGTCAAGGTTGCAGATAGGGCTTCAGTCGCACCGATCGTCACCAATATCTCATCTTCAGGACGGTAGTAAATACCATATTTATCAGCCACAAACTGACTCGCAGCCTCACGCAAAGCCAGCAAACCACTCATCCCAGTGTAATGGCTAAAATTCGCATCAATGGCAGCCTTTCCTGCTTCTTTTACATGTTCAGGAGTTGTAAAATCCGGTTCCCCCAAAGTCAAACGCAAGACACCAGGAATGGAAGAAATTGATTGATCGAACTGACGAATCAAAGAAACTTCGATCCGATTCAGATTTTTATTAAAACGTTTCGTTAAATCCATAGAACACCTCCAAAACACTTATATTCATTATACTATAAATAGGACCCCATCGCAAAAGAACAAGCCAGATCCCCACCTTTTGCTTACCACCAAAGGACATTTCAAAAATCCTTCCATGAAAAAAAGACTTAGCAATGCTAAGTCTTTCAAGCCATTATTGTTGACCACGTGTTGCCACATATTTCAATTGATCCGCATGTTTTGCCACAAAATCCTTCATTTCTGAATCAGGAATTCGACGAAGGTAGAGGTTAGAACGAATCGTTTCATCCTCTTCACGACAAGTTGACAATACTAAATACTTATCAGATGCTTTGATCTTGATATTAGGATTCTTCGTACGAGCTGACTCATAGATATTCTTCAACTGAGTGGTGAAATCTTTATCATCTTTAAAGCTTGTACGGTAGAAAGCAGTATCCTCAGGGACAATAACCAAGCCCATTACTTCATAGTAGTATTTCCGCTCTGGTGTCTCAATCACAACATACGGATGTTGGTCCAAATACTCTTGTTTGTCATAGTAGTTGACATCATTAAACATGCGATGATCGCCGACCTTACTACCACGAGCATGACCAAACAGCCAAGTCAAACGATCACTGAAGTCTTTCTTGTTGTCCATATCCATGAAGACTGTTCCCATGTATGGCTCATTCCCACCATCAAACGTCTTATTCAAATAAGTTTCATTATCAGTAGTTTGTACGACAGGTTCATCCAATTCAGTACCCGGTGCGTAGACATAAGCAATTGCTTCAGGGTTAACAGCTGTTAACTGAGCAAAACGATTTTTCAGATAATCTTTTTCTTCTTGACTTGGTTCATATTTAGTTTCTTGCTTGGTTGAACTTGTTCCAGTTGTCTTTTTAGCCGTGCTAGATGACTTGCTTCCTCCAAAAGGATTAAAGAAAATAAATCCAGCAATAAGCACAACAACTGCAACAAGAGCAGCAATCACAAGGCCCAATTTAGTTGAACTTTTTTCCCCAGCTCTTTTCATTGATTGATCTCCTCTTGATGATTTTTTCTAAAAAATAACACTGAACCCGAAGGTCCAGTGATATTTTACGAGCTAATTAATAATCAAATTATTTAACTGCGCTTGTTTTTGGAAGAGCTTTACCAGCTTGAGCTGAAGATGCTTTACCAGCTTTAGCTGCTTCTCCACCTTTGTTTTCAGCTTTTTTAGCTTCTTCTTTAGATTGGTTGTTGTCAGAAGCTTTTACTTCTTTAGAGTTTGTGTTGATTGTTGCAGCACGGTCATCCAATTTGTATGGAAGTGTTACTGAACCGTTAGTGTACATATCAGCAGTAACTGTTACTGAACCAGTAGCTGTTACAAGTTCTTTAAAGTCTGTAGCAGTAGTACCTACACGGTATTCTACAACATCACCTTGGTTGAACAAACGTGGAGCTTCTGCATCACCACTTTGGTCAGTTACAGCAGAACCGATTGCAAAACCATTCAACATGAAGTCAATAGTTGCACCTGGAACTGGGCGTCCACCACCATCAAGAACAGTTACACGAACGTGTTTGTTTGTATCAGCTGTTTTAATTGTGATTGGTGCTTCAGTTTTACCAGCGATAACAGCATCAGGAGTGTTACCAAAACGGTTGTTGTCGCCTTTATCTGTTTCTGCTGCAGGTTTAACTGTATTATCAGTTGGGTAACCTGTCCAAGTACGTGGATCTGATGCAAAAGCTGGTGCTGCTGTTGCAAATACTGCAAGAGCTGCTACTGATGATAATAAAACTTTTTTCATTGTTTTATCTCCTTTTTTCTTTTCAAAAATTATTCGTTACTTCGTAACTATGACTAGTATACTAGGATATTCTTCCCATGTCAAGACTTTTTCTTTAATTTTTTTAAAAAAGTTTAAGGTTTTGACCTATTTGAAAGATAAAATTACGAAATTGATACACAAAAAATTAATGGTATATCTTCTCCATTATCTTCCTGTTATGCACTACTGACTCAATCTATGCCGAAAAATTCTCTATAGATTATGTTTTTGCTTAATTACTATTATTTTACCACCCCATTTTTAGGTAATCGTTTCTTGGGCAAACTAGGATCCGCCTTTGCTTCTAGTTCTTTAGCTGCTTGAACCAGTTCTTTCCGCTTCTTTTCTTTTTTTAGCGCTTGCCACCATTGTCTGATTCCCATTTGTATTTCCTCCTAAACAAAAGAGGCTGTTTTTCAGCCTCCTTATTGTTAACATTTTTTGGCATTTCCGATTTCAAACAGAGGTGAAAGAGGACGATTTTCATGAATGCGAACAATAGCCTCAGCAAGGAGTTTCGCAATCGAAATTTGCTCAATCTTATCAATCAAGCGATCTTCCGGTAGATAAATCGTATCCAATACCACCAACTTCTTAATGGCTGATTTTTGAATGTTGTCCATCGCTGGACCTGATAAAACTGGGTGCGTACAGCTTGCATAAACCTCTACAGCTCCTGCTTCAGCAAGGGCATCCGCCGCATGACAGATTGTACCAGCTGTATCAATCATATCATCAATCAAAATACAAGTTTTACCTTCAACACTCCCAATGATATTCATCACTTCACTCGTATTCATCTTATCGACACTCCGGCGTTTATCAATAATCGCAATCGGAGTCTTCAAAAATTCAGCCAATTTCCGAGCACGAGTCACACCACCATGGTCTGGACTGACAACAACATAGTCTTTTCCAATCATCCCACGACGTTCAAAATAGTCGGCGATCAAAGGCGCACCCATCAAGTGGTCAACAGGAATATCAAAGAAGCCTTGAATTTGAGCAGCGTGCAAATCAATTGTCAAGAGACGATCAACTCCAGCAACCTCAAGCATATTAGCTACCAACTTAGAAGTGATTGGTTCACGAGCCCGAGCTTTCCGGTCTTGACGAGCATAGCCGTAATACGGCATCACCACATTAATAGATTGCGCACTAGCTCGTTTCAAGGCATCTACCATAATCAAAATTTCCATAAGATTATCATTAACCGGTGAGCTAGTGGATTGCAAAATATAAACATCTTTCCCACGGATTGATTCTTCAATATTAACCTGAATTTCTCCATCAGAAAATTGACGAACCGTTGACTTTCCAAGCGGTAGTCCCATTTCGCGAGACACACGTTGAGCCAATTCTTGATTTGACGACAAAGCAAAGAGCATTAAATCAGAAAATGACATGATTTCCTCCAGTAAAATCTAAAAACCATATTGTACAGTCAGCACAAATTTCTCCTGTAAACATTTTATCGCTTTTTAAGCAAATATTCAAATATTAATTTATGGAAAATACAAAATCCAGCTCTACCGACAATCTTTCACAAAAAGAAGCAGAACAAATGTTCTGCTTCTTTTTAATTCTTAGTTTGGATAGATATAAGTAACAGTACCTTGAGCTGTTGTTGGGTTAAACCAACCACGGTAGTTACCAATACTACGGATACCGTTATAGTTAGATTCAGAAACTTGGATACTTGTTGTAGATTGAACAGCTGTAACGACTGCTACGTGTCCATATCCACCATCATTCCAACATGCAATAGCACCAACTTGTGGTTGAGATCCTGTACGGAATCCAGCAGCCGCTGCACTTGCAGCCCATTGACCACCGTTGCCCCAGTAATCGCCAGCCCATGGAGCCAATGTCTTCGCACCCCATGTACATTCACCAACTGGATAAGATGATGCAGATGTACTATAAGTTGGACGAGAAACAGTTGCTGCTGGAGCTGCTGCTGCTTGAGTTTGAACAGCAGGTTGAGCTGCTGCTTGAGTTTGTGCAGCCGCTGGTGTTGCAGCAGGTGTTTGTGCTGCTGCCTGAACTTGTGCTTGAAGAGTTGTATTAGCAGAAGCTTTTACAGCTGCTTGTTGTTCTTTTTGTTTTGCACGGTAAGCTGCCTCAGCTGCTGCTGCTGCTGCCGCTGCTTTTTCAGCTTCAGCTTTTTGTTGCAACAAAGCGTTCTTTTCGTTTTCAGCAGATGATTTTTCAGCTGCCAAATTCAATTGTGCCACTTTCAACTCAGCTTCTTTAGTTGACAAAGCTTGCGCATCATCTTCTAATTGCTGTTTATTTGCAATAACAGTATTGATAGCGTCGTTGTTTTCTTTTTGTTTTTGTGCAATATCTTCTTTATCACGTTTTTGCTCTTGCAACATTTTGTTGTTAGCATCTGCAATTTCATTCATAGCAGAAATACGTGAGATAGCTTCTGTCAAAGATCCAGAGCTAACAATCGCATTAATATAGCTTGTTGCAGTCCCAGTTGTTTGAGCACTACGTGCTTGATTTGCAAGAGATTCTTGACGAGCTACAATATTTTTTGACAACTCATCGATCTCAGCTGACAATCGTTCAGATTCTTCATTCAAACGGTCATTTTCAGCTTGAAGATTTTCTTGTTGTTTTTTAATTTCAGATACTTGACCTTGAATTTGATCTACCTGAGCTTGTGCGCTTTGTTGTTGTTGATTAATACTATTGATTTTGTTATCTTGAGCAGCAATCTTATCATCTGTTGAGTCAGCTGATACACCAGCTACGACAGCACCTTGTGATAAAGCAACTGTACTCAATAAGATTGTGGCAAATAATTTTTTCTTCATTAGATAAATTTTCCCTTTCTAATAAGACACTAACTAGTATAACAAATTTTTTAAAATTTTATATTACGCTATTGTTACATTTTTATTTCGAGTTTATAAATAAATCTTTTCAAGTAAAGGCTGTAATACTATTAATAGAAGCACATTCAAAATTAAACTTGGGGCAATTTGGTAAATAATCAGTGTAATCCAGTTAAATTTTATACCGATAAAAAGAATCAAAAGAAGATTTGTTAAAATCTGAAATAACATAATCGTTAATAAAAATGTCAAAAAACGAGTCAATCGATTGACCAAAATAATCTGATTACACCGATAAAAAATCACCTGTAGTAAAGGAAATACTAGGAAGGCAATTCCTAGGGTGTATAAAAAATACACATCAAAACAAAAACCAAAGAAGACTCCCCACCAAATACTAGCTATCTCAGAGAAATAGAGACTCAACAACATAAAACCATATAAAAATAAAAATGAAGTAGGTTCAAAGGAGTTTGGACAAAAACGAGAAATAAGAAAAGAGATCTGTCCGTCAACAAATAAAGATAAGAATAAGATTAAAGGGAAAAAATGGTACTTACGTATGACTTTCACACTACTCTCCAATCAATAGTACATAACGATTGACATCTAAATTAGCCTTTGGTTTCACACGAATTTCTTGCCCTAACTGATCAGATGCCTTTTGAGTAGAAGTCACTGTACCAAGAGGTAAGTCACTACTCTTATATTTTCCTAAACCACTTGTTGAAACCAGAGATCCTTTTTTAATTTCAACTGGATCTCCAATTTGCAACAACCGAAACTCACCCGTCTTCTCATCATAACCATTTAATAAAGCAAAAATAGATTGACCTTGACTCTCAATTTTAAACGTCAGGTGTTGTGAAGAAATAGTATCTTCGACTAATAATTTCACTTTGCTAGAATTTTTCTCTATACTTTCTACCACACCAATGACACCACCAGATGAAAGAACAAACATGGAATCAGAAATTCCATCTGAACTACCTTTATCAATAACAAATTCCTGATCCCAAGAACCATAATTACGGTCAATAATCTCACTAACGATTTGTTTAGAACCCGATACAGAATTCTTGATTGACATCAAATCCTTTAATTCTCTATTTTCTGATTCCAAACGGCTAAGCTTTGACTGGTCAATATCCTTTTGATAAAGACGTGATTTTAACGAACGGTTTTCATCATTAAATTTCGATAAATTCTTTAAGTCCTTTGCCTTAGATTCCACAAAAACAAATGGTACCGATACTGCCTTATCAACAATAGCTAATAGATCAGAAGATTTTAAAACAATCGAAGTTCTAACAGATGGAAAAAGAAATAAAATTCCTGAAACAGTTAAAACAAACACAAAACTAAAAATTTTAAAGAATCGATTCAAGAACATAGACAAAACCTTCAAAATATAAAAAATAGTTTGAGATGACATCTCAAACTTGGAAATTATACGGAGAATGGGGGATTCGAACCCCCGCGCCGGTTACCCGACCTAACGATTTAGCAAACCGTCCTCTTCAGCCTCTTGAGTAATTCT
>OGEC01001226.1_pt1 | contig 13628 bp, 8 predicted proteins | sample 1570551 | NCBI WGS metagenome assembly OGEC01 (sample SAMEA2582127, study PRJEB24529) | metagenome | biome: Human gut stool | place: China | collected 2011 | reverse complement strand
GTTCGGACTACGGAATGCTTGTGGAGGGCGACATTGGAAAGCTGAGTTTTCAGGGCACCCGCTATCTTGGGTTCGAGCGGAACTAAGTGTTTCTTACATTATATAGTATGGAGTGCTGCATGAACGATCTGTTTATCCAAGGGCTGACCATCGACTGGAACAGAGTTCGCCCATACAATTATGTTCGTCAGATTCCTGCCATCAGTGGAATCGACACTTTTACATTCCATAAGCCCATTACGTTCTTTGTTGGCGAAAATGGAAGTGGAAAATCTACGCTTCTGGAAGCAATCGCTGTTGCTTACGGCTTCAACGCAGAGGGTGGAACGAAGAACTATTCATTTTCCACATACAACTCCCATTCGGAACTATGTGAGGCTATGACGATTTCCAAGGGGTATCGCAGACCAAAGTTCGGGTATTTTCTCCGAGCAGAGAGTTTCTATAATGTAGCCACCAAGGAAATCGACTATTCCGATGACGATCATCCCTCCAAAGGCTATCACCAAAAATCACACGGTGAAAGTTTCCTCGCCATTGCGCAGGACTACATGGGTGCAGATGGAGTCTATATTTTTGACGAGCCGGAAGCCGCTTTATCCCCGCAGCGGCAGCTCACGTTACTGATCAACATTTATCGGTGTGCCCAAGAAGGGGCGCAATTCATTATCGTATCACATTCACCCATTCTCCTCGGAATGCCTGATGCTGAGATTTTTAGCTTCGACAATGGCACGATTCATCCTTGTCAGTATGAAGATACGGACAGCTACGTTATCACCAAAACATTTGTAAATAATCGGCAGCATTTTTTGAACCAGCTTCTGAACGAAGAAACGTAATGCCGGGAAAGGACATTCCATATGAATGATTCTACGTTGAAAGAGCTTTGGCAGCAGGTCGCTGAAAAGAAAAGCTGCGAAGCAAAGCAGAAAGAACTGACCGCCCAGAGAGATACGCTTGCTGACCGCCTGAAAATGCTGGAAAAATCCAAGCTGGCAGAGCAGGCTGATGTGGACCGTCTGGAGGGACACAGCCTTGCCGCATTTTTCTATCAGGTCATCGGAAAGATGGATGAAAAGCTGGACAAAGAACGGCAGGAAGCCTATGCAGCCCGTGTCAAGTACGATGCGGCTCTCCATGACCTTTCTTCCGTTGATGCTGATTTAGCACAAATTCAAAATAGGTTGGCACGGCTGTCCGATTACGAAAGGCAGTATCAAGCTGCTCTTTCCGAAAAAATCAAAAGCATCAAAGCATCTGCCCACCCTGCCGCACAGCAGGTTGCGGAAAGCGAAAGCCGTATTGCCGCGCTGAAAGTCCAAAAACGGGAGCTGCTGGAAGCTATCAACGCCGGAAAGACCGCCCTGCATACGGTCAATGAAGTTCTGGAAACCCTCGACAATGCCGAGGGCTGGAGTACATGGGACGTAATGGGCGGCGGTTTGATGGCCGATCTTGCCAAGTATGAGGAACTGGACGATGCACAGGAACAAATCGAACAGCTCCAAGTGGAACTGCGGCGGTTCAAAACTGAACTTTCCGATGTTGAAATCACCGCAGACCTTCAGGTTACGGTGGACAGCTTTTTGAAATTTGCGGATTTCTTCTTTGACGGCCTCTTTGCAGACTGGGCAGTTCTGGATCACATCAATCAGGCACAGAGCAGGGTGGAAAACACCAAGGGTCAAATCAAGCGAGTCCTCGCACTTCTGAAAAAGATGCGCGAAGATATTGACGTCCAAATCGCTGACGAAAAAGAAAAACAGGAGCAGCTTGCGGTGGAAACTGAGCTGTAAGTTTGAAGAGTCCGCTTATGTGATATGATTCGATAAAACCGAATTTGCAGGAGGTGTTTCGATGAAAACAAGAAGGTTTGCTTTATGTCTGGCAACGGTTTTTCTGGTGGCGATTTATATCAATATTCAGAGAAGCCATACTTTCACCCTTTCAAACGATGAAGGCACCATAAAGACAGAACAAATACAGCCACTTTGGGGAACTGTAAAAGTGAGCGGTGATTGTGATACTGAGGTGGTCTTTACCGATGTAGAGACTGGAGAAAAATATAGAATCGGATATATTACACAGGGCGTAACGGAAAGAATCAAACTCGAAAGAGGCAAATGGTATAAGGTGGCGGGCGGAGGCAACCTTACACTGAATCCGGTAAACATTCGAGTCGAATAAATGTAAGTTCCTTGCGGGCAGCTATGAAAGCTGAAGCTGAGAAGAGAGTTTTGAATATTCACATATGAAGGAGTACAGTTCTATGAGTTACGGTTGGGCAACTGTTTTCACTTTAGCGGCATGGTTTGCAGGACTTGTGATTGATGCAAATGTGCGGGTCGGCGACCTCGGTTTACGAACAGTGCTTCCTGTCATCGTGATGGGGTGCTGCGTTATGAAGTACATAAAGGACAATAGCAAATAATCTTATCTCAATACACTTTCCAGCGGGCAGCTCCAAAACGGTTGCCCGCTATTTTTATGCTCAAAAACGGAAGGAGGCCAAAATGCCAAGCAAAACCGAAGAATATCTCGCCCTTGCCCAGCGCACAGCCAACGGCTTGACCCGGTACTGGGAAAGCTGGACAGACTACCTGACCACCGCATCCCGGCTGTACAAGTACCCCTTTGCGGACCAGCTTATGATCTACGCCCAGCGACCCGATGCCACAGCCTGCGCCGATTACGACATCTGGAACAACCGCATGAACCGGTATGTCCGGCGTGGCTCCAAGGGCATCGCCCTGTTGGACGAATCCAGCGGATACCCGCGTCTGCACTATGTGTTTGATGTGTCGGACACCGGAGTGCGCCGCAATTCCCGTGACCCGGAGGTGTGGCAGCTCAACGATGACCTGTTCCAGCCGGTATCGGAAATGCTGGCGCAGGAATACGGCATTCACCATGAACGGCTCAGCCAGCAGATTGCGGACATTGCCGGAAAGCTGGCAGAATCCTACTGGGACAACAACAGCACAGACATCCTCGCCATCGTTGACGGTTCGTTCCTGATGGATTATGATGATGCCGGACAGGAACTCCAGTTCAAGAGTGCCGCCGCAATCAGCATCATGTACACCATTTTGGAACGGTGCGGTTTTGAACCAGAGGGTTATTTTGACCGGGACGATTTTCAGGCAATTTACGATTTTTCGACCCCGGATGCTGTCTATGCACTGGGTACGGCGGTCAGCGAGTGCAGCCGTGATGTGCTGCGGAATATCGAGCGTACCGTCAAAACCACCATCCGTCGCCGCAATGTAGAAAGGAGCCAGCATGAATATGAAGAACAGGAACGTGACCTACTCGACCATCGGGGATTACCAGCTCCCGAACCTGACCCTCAGCCAGCCGAAGATTCCGTTGGGCAAGTACGGCAGGATGCGCCGGAACTATCTGAAGCAGCATCACCCGGTGCTGTACAACTCGATGCTCCTGAACGGAACGCTATACCCGCATCTGATGGAGCTGGAGCAGACGGCAGAGAGCCGGATGCAGCAGATGATGACCGAACTGCTGAAGCAGAACCCAGCCCCGGACAAGGAGAAGAACCAGATGAGCTGGGTGAGGCACATGAACAGCCTGCGGGCGCAAACCGAGGAAATCATTCTGACGGAGCTGATTTACAGCTAAGTTTTCTGGATGCCGCCATCCCTACCGAAGCAGAACAGATTAAGAACATCAACCGAGCGGAGAGCGAGAAATCGTCCTCCGCTTTTGTTTTGTCGCAGGCTGAAATCGAGAACGAACTGCGTAAGCATGGTTCTGGGTTTGCAGGTGGCAAGCAACGCATTATGGCACTGTACCAGACCCAGCCTGACCGAAAACTCCGTGCCAAGGCGTTGGCAAAGGAGTACGGCATCGGTGGGCATTCCCACGATTTTCTGGACGGAAGCCGGGGCTTTGTGAATCACGACTGGAAGGGATTGGAATTTGACCATTACCCCGACCACCAGAAAATCACCCTGAAATGGGCGCAGGTGGAAAAGTATATCGACCTGATGATCCAATCCGACCGCTACCTGACCGATGAGGAAAAAGAGCAGCGTACCACTGTACAGGAAGAAAACGGCTACAAAGTCGGTGACGATGTAATGGTTGATTTGCCCACTGGAACCATCGAGGGCACCATTGGCTATATCGGCGAAACGGATGTTCGCATCGACACCAGCGCACACGGACAGTCGTGGGATAACGAAGTTATCAACAAACGACAATTCGAGGACGGTCTGCGGCAGAATGAACCTAGCCAGCGTGTGGATGAAATGCTGGAGCAGGCAGAAACCATCTACAAGGAATCCGAGGTGCCGGAATATGAGCGTTTTTCTGTCCGCGAAGTGGTCGGAGGTACGTCCCAGCTTTTTGCTATCTGGGATGATCTCAATGAGGGCTACTATGCAAACGATAACGGAATGGCGCAATTTCCAGACAAGGAGCAGGCCGAATCCTATTGCACCGCTTTGAAAAAAGAGACGGATGAACGAACCGCCGCCGATTGGCTTGCAGTGGAAAAGGCAAAGTTTTTGGCGGAAAATGAACCTGTTCTCGCTCTCCCAAAAGAGCGTGATTACCGTGTGGGCGATACAATCCGTCTGGACGGTAAGGATTTTACGGTCGAAACTGTCGGAACTCTGAACATCCAGCTTCGTGACCCGGATGAGGTCTATCCGGTTGCCCGCTCGGAAAGCAAGGAAAATCTGGAACGGCTGCTGCGCCAGCCGGGCAACATCCATCTGCACAACCTGACGGTCAATCTCACTCCTGCGCCGGAGCCTGCCGGGAACTTCCGCATCACGGACGACCATTTGGGCGAGGGCGGTGCAAAGCAGAAATATGCCCGGAACATCGAAGCCATCCGAACTCTGTTTCGTTTGGAGGAGGAGCACCGGGGTGCCACCGCCGAGGAACAGCAGGTGCTTTCACAGTATGTGGGCTGGGGCGGTCTGGCAGACGCTTTTGACCCCGGCAAAGATAGTTGGGCAAAGGAATACGCCGAACTGAAAGGGCTGCTCTCCGAGGACGAGTATGCCGCCGCACGTTCCAGCACCCTGAACGCCCACTACACCAGCCCCACCGTGATCCGTGGTATCTACGATGCGGTGGAGCGCATGGGTTTCCGCAGCGGTAACATTCTGGAACCTAGTATGGGCGTGGGCAACTTCTTCGGTATGCTGCCGGACACCATGCAGGACAGCCGTCTGTACGGCGTAGAGCTGGATTCCATCACCGGGCGCATCGCCAAAAAGCTGTACCCGCAGGCCGACATTACCGTGGCGGGCTTTGAGACCACAGACCGCTGTGATTTCTACGATCTGGCGGTGGGCAACGTGCCCTTCGGCAACTACAAGGTCAACGACAAGGCGTACAACAAGTTGGGAGTCAGCATCCACAACTACTTTTTCGCCAAGGCCATTGACCAAGTGCGTCCGGGCGGCGTGGTGGCGTTCGTCACCAGCCGCTACACCATGGATAGCAAGGACAGCACCGCCCGCAAGCACATGGCAGAGCGTGCTGACCTGTTGGGAGCTATCCGTCTGCCGAATAATGCGTTCAAGGCAAACGCAGGCACGGATGTTGTGAGTGACATTATCTTTTTGCAGAAGCGTGACCGCCCTGCGGACATCGAACCTGCATGGGTGCAGCTTGGCAAGACCGAGGACGACTTTGCCATCAACCAGTATTTCGTGGACCACCCGGAGATGATTCTGGGCGAACTGACCACCGAAAGCACCCAATACGGACGGGAGGAACTGACGGTTGCCCCCATCGAGGGCGCAGTGCTGGCCGACCAGCTTGCCGAAGCGGTACAGCATATTGAGGGCCAGTATGTTGAAGTCGAGGTGGAAACACCAGATGTTGCGGATGCAGAAGTCGAGCGCAAGACGCTCCCCGCTGACCCAGATGTAAAGAATTTCTCCTATGCCGTGGTGGACGGTGAGGTGTACTACCGAGAAAATTCGATTATGACGCAGGTGGAGTTGTCCGATAATGCCAAAGGCCGTGTAGCTGGTATGGTGGAGTTGCGGCAGATCGTCAACCAGCTGATTCAGCAGCAGCTGAATGACTTCCCGGACGAGGACATTAAGGCATCGCAAGCAAAATTGAACGCCGCCTACGATGCCTTTACTGCAAAATACGGCCTGATTAACGACAAGAAAAATGCCCGCCTGTTCGATGATGACAGTTCCTACTATCTGCTCTGCTCGCTGGAGAATCTGGACGAGAATAAAAATCTTAAGTCCAAGGCAGATATGTTCACCAAGCGGACGATTCGGCCAGAGCGTGTTGTCACCAGCGTGGATACCCCCAGTGAAGCACTGGCAGTGTCCATCGGGGAACACGGCAAAGTAGACCTGCCTTATATGGCAGAACTGCTGGGCACACCCGGCGAGTACGGGCGCATCACCACCGAACTTTCCGGTGTGATTTTCAAAGATCCCGCCGCCGATGCAGACGACCCGGAAGCCGGCTGGCAGACTGCGGACGAATACCTTTCGGGTAATGTACGTGATAAGCTGCGGATGGCACAGCTTGCTGCGGAAAACCACCCGGAGTTCAAGGTCAATGAGGAAGCACTGACCAAGGCACAGCCCAAAGATCTGGAGGCATCTGAAATTGATGTGCGTTTGGGTGCCACATGGCTGAATCCCGCCATTGTGCAGCAGTTTATGATGGAGACTTTTCAGCCGCCCTACCGCATCCGCTATAACAACCTGATCCAAGTCCGCTACTCTCCATTTACGTCCGAATGGCGCATCGGCAACAAATCTGCCGCCGGAATGTATGATATCATGTCCACCGAAACCTACGGCACCCACCGGGCCAACGCCTACAAGATTTTGGAGGACACCTTGAATTTGCGGGACTGCCGCATTTATGATACCATTGAGGAGGACGGTAAAGAGCGGCGTGTCCTGAACCAAAAGGAGACGATGCTTGCCCAGCAGAAGCAGCAGGCCATCAAGGATACCTTTGCAGGCTGGGTTTGGCAAGACCCGCAGCGGCGGAATCTGCTGGTGAAGCAGTATAACGAATTGTTCAATAGTACCCGGCCCCGCGAGTATGACGGAAGCCATATCCATTTTGTCGGTATGAACCCGGAGATCAATCTGCGGGAACATCAGCGCAATGCAGTTGCTCATGTGCTGTATGGGTACAACACCCTTTTGGCACACGAAGTCGGTGCCGGCAAGAGTTTTGAGATGGCGGCTTCCGCTATGGAACTGAAACGTCTGGGCTTGTGCCAGAAAAGTCTTTTTGTCGTGCCAAACCATTTGACGGAACAATGGGCCAGCGAGTTCCTGCGGCTATACCCCAATGCAAAGCTGCTCGTTACCAGCAAGAAAGACTTTGAACCCGCCAATCGAAAGCGTTTTTGCGCCCGCATCACAACCGGCGACTACGATGCCGTCATTATCGGCCACTCGCAGTTTGAGAAAATCCCTCTTTCTGCGGAACGGCAGGCACGGATCATCGAAGATCAGATCGAGGAAATCGAAAATGCCATTGCAGAGGCCAAAGAACAGTCCGGTGAGCATTTTACCGTGAAACAGATGGAAAAGACACGGAAAACACTGGAGGTGAAACTGAAAAAGCTACAGTCCACCGACCGCAAGGATGATGTGGTCACATTTGAACAATTAGGCGTAGATAGGTTATTTGTGGACGAGAGCCAGAACTACAAGAACCTATATCTTTACACCAAGATGCGCAATGTTGCTGGCCTTTCTACCTCCGAAGCACAGAAGTCCAGCGATATGTTCGGCAAGTGTCGTTATCTGGATGAAGTGACTGGCGGGCGCGGCGTGATTTTCGCAACGGGAACGCCCATCAGCAACTCCATGACGGAAATGTACACCCTGATGCGCTATTTGCAGTACAGCACTCTCCAGCAGAAACAACTGACCCACTTTGATGCATGGGCTTCTACGTTTGGCGAGACCACCACGGCCATTGAGCTTGCGCCGGAAGGAACCGGCTACCGTGCGCGCACACGTTTTGCCAAGTTCTTTAACCTGCCGGAGCTGATGAATATGTTCAAGGAGGCAGCGGACATCAAGACTTCCGACCAGTTGCATCTGCCTGTTCCGGAAGCCAAGTTTGAAACTGTCGTGGTCAAACCATCGGAGATCCAGCAGGACATGGTGAAATCCCTGAGCGAACGTGCTGCTGAGGTGCATAGCGGTGCGGTTGACCCCTCGGTGGACAATATGCTGAAGATCACCTCGGACGGACGTAAAATCGGCCTTGACCAGCGGCTGATGAATCCGCTCACCCCGGATGACCCGGACAGCAAGCTGAATGCCTGCGTCGACAATGTTCTGCGTATCTGGAACGAAACCAAAGAGGATAATCTGACGCAGCTGATTTTCTGCGATATGTCTACTCCCAAGGGGGACGGTTCGTTCAACGTCTATGATGATATTCGCACCAAGCTGCTCAACGCCGGTGTGCCCGAACAGGAGATCGAGTTCATCCACAACGCAGATACGGAGAACAAGAAAGCAGAACTTTTCTCCAAGGTACGCAGCGGACAGGTGCGTGTGCTGCTGGGCAGCACTGCCAAAATGGGAGCAGGGACCAACGTCCAGACGCTGCTCGTAGCGGTGCATCATCTGGATGTAGGCTGGCGTCCGTCCGATATGACCCAACGCAACGGCCGAATCATCCGTCAGGGCAACAAAAACAAACAAGTTTACGTCTATAATTACGTCACGGAGGGGACATTCGACGCCTACCTCTGGCAAACGCTGGAAAACAAGCAGAAGTTTATTTCGCAGATCATGACGAGCAAATCTCCGATGCGCTCCTGTGATGATGTGGATGAGCAGGCTCTTTCGTATGCCGAGGTCAAGGCCTTATGCGCAGGCGACCCGCGCATCCGGGAAAAGATGGATCTGGATGTGCAGGTAGCAAAGCTCAAGGTGCTGCGCTCGGATTACCAGAACCAGAAATATCGTCTGGAAGATAAGCTGCTCAAGCATTACCCGGAGGAAATTCAGAAAGCGAAGAACCGTATTGCGGCTCTGAAAAACGATGCCCAAATCGCAGACGCACACCCGCAGGATAAGGAGAACTTCTGCGGCATGACGATCAAGGGCATGGTGTTCGATGAGAAAAAAGCAGCTGGTGAGCGGCTGATGCTCGCCTGCAAGGAGATGCCGAATGCGGATATGATGCTGCTGGGCACCTATCGCGGCTTTGAGCTGAACATTCGCTTTGACAGTTTCAAGAATGAGCATCAAATCGTTCTCCGCGGCGAGCTGAGTTATCCGGTACCGCTGGGCGATGACCCTCGCGGCAACATCGTCCGTCTGGACAATGCCATCGGCAATTTTGCCGACCGCATTGCCGATGCTGATGCCGCACTGGATTCTCTGGAACAGCAGAAGCAGGCCGCAGAGGTTGAAATCGCCAAGCCGTTTGCGCAGGAGGAAGAACTGCAAACCAAGTCTGCCCGCCTTGCAGAATTGGATGCGCTGTTGAACATGGAGCATCAGTCCAGCCGGACAGAACCCGAAGCGGAAGAAAAGCCGGATGCCCGCCCCTCTGTGCTGGCAGCTCTGGAAGAAAAGGCTGATAAAGTGGAGCCTGTCCGACCATTCAAATCTTACTTGGATAAGGATGGTGATGCCCGGTGACGGAGCGCCGTGACCAGCAGATCCATTTTCGTGTCAGCAAAGTCGAACTGGAACGCATTCGTCAGAAGATGGAAAGTTGCGGTATTTTGAGCATTGGCTCTTATCTGCGAAAAATGGCTCTGGATGGTTACTGCCTGAATCTTGATTTACCACAGCTGCGTCGGATGGCGTACCTTCTTCAGAATTGCAGCAACAACCTGAATCAGGTGGCGAAACGGGCCAATGAAAGCGGGCAGCTCTATGCCGCCGATTTAGAGGACTTGCGTAGTCGGTTGGATGAGCTGATAGCTATCGGCAAGCAACTTCTCGCCAAACTTTCGGAACTCTAAAAAAATCCCGCAGCAGGAGGACTGCGGGCTTACATAACGGTTGACATCCTTGCAAGGCAGTAGCCGATACCTTTATAATTGGGGCGGAAAAAGGAAGGATGGTGTTCGATATGAGGTTTCTGTTCAAAATGGTGCTTGCCCCGGTCTCTCTGTTTGTGGCTTTTCTGGCTCTGATGGCAAAGTGGCTGCTCACTCTGTCCAGCTATGTTGTCGCGCCGTTGATGCTGTATATCTTTGGCTGCGGCATCTACACCGTCTACCGCCAGACTTGGGATCAGTTTTTGATTCTGCTGGTTGCTGAATTTCTCTGCTTTGTTCTTTTTGTCAGCGCAACTGCGATGGTGGCGGGCGTTGAACGATTCAGCGGTTGGCTCCGGGACGTGATTTGATTTTGAATCTTTTGCCGCCTTCGGGCGGCTTTTTCATTTAGGGGGTGATCTGCTCTGGCTGCTACTCGTCTGATCGCACTGCATCAGCACAAAGGAAAATCTATCGCCGCCTGCCTGAAAGACCGCACTGATTATGCGCAGAATCCCGACAAGACTGAAAGGGGCGAACTTGTCAGCAGCTATCAATGCAGCCCGCTTACCGTGGATGAGGAGTTCATGCTCACAAAAAAGCTATACGAGCAAGCCACCGGGCGCAGCCAGAAAAGCAATGTGATTGCTTATCAGATACGGCAATCCTTCCGGCCCGGTGAAATCACGGCAGAGGAAGCAAATCAAGTTGGCTACGAATTGGCCTCCCGATTTCTGAAAGGCAAACACGCCTTTATCGTTGCCACCCATACCGACCGGGAACACATTCACAATCATATCATCTACAATTCCACTGCGTTGGATGGTACAAGAAAATTCCGGGATTTTTTCTTCTCTGGGCTGGCAGTACAGCGGTTGAGCGACCTGATTTGTCTGGAGCATCAGCTCTCCGTAATCGAAAAGAAGCCTTACCGGGAACGGCAGAAGCGCATTACTTACCCGCCGAGGGAAAGCAACCGCGACCGGCTGTGCAGCGTCATCGACGAAATTTTGCAGCAGAAACCCACCGACTACGAAGATTTTCTGCAAAAGCTGGAACAGCAGGGCTATGAGATTAAGCGCGGCAAGTACACCTCGGTCAAAGGTGCACGGCAGAAACGCTTTATCCGGTTAAAGACACTGGGTGCCGGGTACAGCGAGGATGAAATCAAAGCAGTCATTGCCGGAAAAGCCGAACACCGCCCACATCAGAAGCAACCTCCCAAAGAGCAGCCGTTCCAGTTGCTGGTTGACATTCAAGCAAAACTTGCCGAGGGCAAAGGTGGCGGCTACGAACGCTGGGCGAAGAAGTACAACTTGAAAGAGATGTCCAAAACGCTGATTTTTTTGCAGGAGCAGAAAATCGGCAGTGCGGATGACCTGAAAGAGCGTGCTGATGCTGCACTTTCTCGCTATCACAAACTGGGCGATTCCATCAAGGCCGCCGAGAAGCGTATGGCAGAAATCGCCGTCCTCCGGGCGCACATCGTCAACTATGCCAAGACCCGGCCTGTATACGATGCTTACCGCAAATCCGGGTACAGCTCCAAATTTTTGGAAGCGCACCGGGAAGAAGTCACGCTGCATAAGACGGCGAAAGCCGCTTTCAATGAATCCGGCCTGAAAAAGCTGCCCAAAGTGAAAGACCTGAATGCAGAGTATTCGGCTTTGCTCACCAAGAAAAAAGCACTCTACCCAGAGTACCGAAAGACACGGGATGAGATGCAGGAAATCGTAAAAGCACAGAAGAATGTGGAACTGTTCTTTGCGGAGGAAAAGGACTCCAAGCAAGTCGAGCAGATCCGATAAAACAGTCCCTGAGAACTTTGCCGCTTATCCGGCAGGGTTCTCAGGGTCTTTTTTGCTTATTGCTCAGTCTGTACTTGGAACGGCTTTTCCGGCAGTTTCAATTTGTTTGGCAACCATATTTTCCAATTCCCCCGTAATCGTTGCACAATTTGCAACACGATAATTCCAGAAGTAAGAAACGCCTTCACACTCCTCAACGGACAAATCGCTGTTGACCAAAAGCAGTCGGTCGGAGGTTACTTTCAGCTTTTCGCACAGAGCAGCATATTTTCCATAATCAATGCTTCGGCTGGACGATTTGGCTTCCACCCAGAAGAATTTTCCGTTGATGGAAAACGCAACATCCAGTTCATGCGTGCTCCCTGCGGATGCCGCTTCTGAAAGAATCACATTGGAGCAAAGCGAAACTTCTGCGCCCTGCTCCTCCTGATAGCGATTCAAAATCTGCTGAACCTGATGCTCCACAAAAAGTTCCAGCCACTTCCCGCTCAGGAAATGCCGGACAGTCTCATTTTGCGCAAGCTCATAGACGATATTCTGCGGATAGATCACAATGGATGCAAAAAGTCCCATTTTATCCCACGTCTGAGCGATTTCCGAAAGTGTGGCAAACGAATTCTTGGAAGTACCCTTTGGGATACGAAACGAAAAAGAGCCGTCACTCTGCATATGTGTCCGAATAAACTGCAAGAAATCCACCACTACCGGGTCGCAAAGAGCTTCGCCTGTTTTCCATGCCATCCGCTGAACGGCAATCGGCGGAAGTTTTTTCGGTACGACCTGCTGAACGATTCTATACCCACAGCGTTCCAGATGCTCCAATGCGGTCAAAGGCTTCGGAGGGATTTTTTCTTTAACTTCGGACTTTTCTGCACCGGATGTATTCTCAGTCAGATAGTTAAACTTCCATCCGTATTCCCAAGCAGGCGAACGGGTCAACACACCAACTGCATGAAATCCGCTGTCCGGTTCCTCCATCGGAAATGTGATTTTGTTCTTTTGGATATTGATTTGGAGCGTTTTATTTTTCAGCGCTATCTGATAAGCGTCAAGAAGGAATTCCTTTCCCTTATATGTCAGCTCACTGGAACTATTTGCAGAAAGGCCAGCATTTTTTGCCAAAGAGAGAAGCAGACAGGTCGCTTTGGGCAGCTCAAGGATATGCTCCATCTGCGCAGTGTCCGGAATCACTTCCGCATTTGCGTTATCGGGCTGCGGCAATTCGTCTGCCGGAGTCTCCTTTGCTGGTGCAGAAACTTCGGGTGTCATTTTTGAAGCAGCCTCAGATTTTCCAGACTTGGGCAAAGGTTTCGGCTCCGTATAGACCTCAGCAATAAATAATTCATAGGAATCGATGCACGAAAGTTTTCCTGCCGCTGCAAGTCCCACATAAATCGCAGCCGCCCGTGAGGAATCGCCATAATACTTTTTAGAATCCGCTGCGGCAGCAATATCAGAAAAAGCATTATATCTGCTCAGCGGCTCCGCCTTTTCCGGGAACTGCTTCAACGCACGGCAGTAGAGCCACTCAAAGAACGAATCCATGTACGGCTCTGTCGGATACTCGTTTCCTTCCAGAGAGTAACGTAGCAGCTCTCCACTGGTTCGCAGCCGAGTGTCCTTATGGACTTTGGGTGGCTCACAGGTCAGAAGGTCAGCGAATGGCCCACCATGTTCAAACACTTTGGTGGCTTCAAAAACCGTGCTGATGGGTACATCCTGCGCAACAGAATCCAGATGCAGCAAAAGCCGCAGAGAAGAAACAGCTTCACCCTCCGGCTGAACGGATGCAGAGCTGACTTCCAGAATCGAAACATCAGGGT
>OGEC01001222.1_pt1 | contig 13660 bp, 15 predicted proteins | sample 1570551 | NCBI WGS metagenome assembly OGEC01 (sample SAMEA2582127, study PRJEB24529) | metagenome | biome: Human gut stool | place: China | collected 2011 | reverse complement strand
AGGAAACCTTTTAATTCACGTTTTTTTTGTACAGCTAATTCACGTACGTCCATAATAATTCTCCTTTGTGGATAAACTCGGACTCTTTTGAGTCGGTAATTAATACCTTTACCTAATTGTATTATACAAAATGATATATAACAATTCAAGTTTTTTCGATATAGTTTTTCGAATATTTTAGAATTAAATTCAATTAAGCTAATTTAGTAATAAAAATGATAACTAAACAAAAAGTAGATAAACCATATACGGCTTATCTACTTTGGTACTGTATACGCATTATCTAATAGGACAACGAGCATACCAAATATACATTTTTATTTATGCTTTTACAGATGGCAAATTACGACCATAGAAAATTTCCATCATTTCTTGTTTTAATTGATGTTTAATTTGTTTGATTTCTCGTTCACTCAATTCAGATTCAGTAATCCCAAAGAGATAGTTATCTAAATCAAATTCTTTTAACATCATTTTTGTGTGGAAAATATTTTCTTGATATACGTTCACATCAATCATGTTGTACATGTTACGAGTTTTTGCGTTGATGTAGTTTTGGATGGAGTTGATACGATGATCGATATAGATTTTCTTACCAGATACATCACGAGTAAAGCCGCGTACATGGTAGTCCATTGTAAGGATATCGGAATCAAAGCTTTGAATTAAATAGTTAAGTGCTTTAAGGGGAGAAATCTGACCGCATGTAGATACTTCAATGTCGGCACGGAACGTACTAACCCCTTTGTGCGGATGGCTTTCAGGATAAGTATGTACAGTAAGGTGAGATTTATCAAGATGCATGACTACATCTTCCTTTTCAATTTCCTCTTCAGAAATCAAAATCGTAACAGATGCACCTTGAGGGTCGTAGTCTTGTTTCGCTACGTTAAGGATGTTAGCGCCGATAATACGGCTTACTTCCGTTAAAATAGCTGTTAAACGATCTGCATTGTATACTTCATCAATGTACTGAATGTATTGCTTTTTCTCTTCTTCCGTACGAGTATAACAAATATCATAAATATTAAAACTCAATGTTTTCGTGAGATTGTTAAAACCATATAACTTCATTTTAGGCTTTGCTTTAACTGGTGTATCCATGATATGTCATAACCCTTTCCATGCATAGACTTACTATTTTTTGAAAGCTTAACCCGTCGAGGCTCAAAGCTTTTACCATATAACTAAACAATATCTTGTTTATACACAAACTCTACACTAAACTGTCCATTATCGTAGGTAACGATAGCAAAGGTACCGCCTGAGCGGTCACGAGCCAACGATATACTGCCCGGGTTCACAAATACCGCATCACGAACACGAACCTCACCATGATGATGACTATGACCGGACACGATGAGTCGCGCCCCCATATCAGTGCCTAACTCAATCAGTTTTTGTATTCGATTATAATATGATACCTCATGACCATGAGTCATGTAAATATAGGTATCCTCTAGAGGAATCAACTGTTCTCGCGGTTCAAGAGGCTGTACACGGTCATTATTACCGCGCACTGCATACACAGGAATATCAGTATGTTCCTGCATATAGCGTGCATCATCACCATAATCACCAGCATGAAGCCACATATCAATTTCTTGGTCTGCTGTAGCCTCCAAGACAAGATCTATATCATCTAGATACCCATGGGTATCACTTAAAATACCAATTCGTTTCATTTTATAAGTTCTCTAATACTATTATATTACATATTTATATGAACTATACCATATAGTTCGAAAATATTAAAGCTTGTTAATTAATTTGCGTAAAGCACGGCCACGATGGCTGATGGTTTCCTTTTCTTCAATGCTAAGTTCTGCCATTGTCTTTTCAAATTCAGGTACATAAAAGTATGGATCATAGCCAAAACCATTGTCTCCTTTTGGCTCATCTTGAACAAGTCCATCACAATAGCCTTCAGCTGTCACTTCACGGCCATCAGGATATACGAGAGCTAAGGCACATACATAATGACCTGTGCGGTCGCTTTTACCTTGCAATTCGCGAATTAATTTTTCATTATTAGCTTGATCATCCCCATGATGACCTGCATAACGCGCAGAATATACGCCTGGTGCCCCATTAAGAGCATCTACGGTGATGCCAGAATCATCGGCAAGGCATGGACGATTGGTAGCCTTTGCATAGTAGTGAGCTTTTAAAAGAGCATTTTCCATAAAGGTTGTACCTGTTTCCTCAGGTTCCTCAATGTTAACAACCTCTTTTACCGGTACACAATCGATAGATAAATGAGAGAAAGCCTCAGAAAATTCACGAATTTTCCCTTTATTGCCTGTAGCTAATACGATTTGTTCCACCTTACACCTCCGGAGCTGTAGGATATACCTTACCTACTTTATCTGCTGTTGTGCCAAGTACTTCACGTTGTTTTGCCATGAGCTCATCTGTAGCAGCCTCTGCTAAATCAAGTAATGCATTGAGCTCATCACGGTTAAAGGTACCATGTTCACCCGTACCTTGTACCTCAACCATATCACCAGAGCCGGTGCGTACCACGTTCATGTCAACGATAGCTGCACTATCCTCTTCGTAACAAAGATCCGTAATAGGGCCGTCAGGACCAATACCTACTGAAATAGCTGCACAGAAGTCAGTAATCGGGAATTTGCCTGCGCCACCAAAGGTGAAGTCCACCGCATCAACGAGGGCCACAAAAGCACCTGTAATAGAGGCTGTACGCGTACCGCCATCGGCTTGAATTACATCGCAGTCGATCGTAATAGAACGTTCACCAAGTGCTTCAAGGTCTACAACGGCGCGCAATGCACGGCCAATAAGACGTTGAATCTCTACAGTACGACCCGTTTGTTTACCCTTTGCCGCTTCACGGCTCACACGGGTTTGCGTAGAGCGTGGCAATAAGGAGTATTCAGCGGTTACCCATCCTTGACCGGATCCTTTTAGCCAGCGCGGCACAGAATCCTCCACAGTAGCTGTACAGATAACCTTAGTCTTGCCGCACTCAATGAGTACAGAACCTTCTGCATACTCTGTAAAATTCCGTGTTATTTTAATAGGTCGTAATTGACCTGCTGTTCTATTATCGCTGCGCATAGGAACCTCACCATTCTAAATCTAAACATTAGAACGCCCCTTACACAAAGGGGCGTTATCTTTTCTTATTATATCACAATTTAACTATTTTTTATCACTACGAATCAGATTATAGTTACCAATTCTAACACAGTATAGTTCATTACCAGGAGTCACAACTTTGAGAATCTACCACTATACCTCGTATTGTCCATCGCCAAGTGGATCTACCACAACATAACGGCTTGCACCGCCTTCTGCTTTAGCCCGTTTGGCCTCTGTAATGGCATCTTGACGAGTTTCCTCATCAGCTTGCCAAGGAATGAACATGGCATAAACACTTTGTGACCCATAGGGTCCATATTGACCATGTGAAAGTATGCTATGCCATCCAACTTTATTTTCGTACATGCGCACCTTTTCAAGGCGTTCCTCTTGTACACCTGTTTCATCGTAGTACACATTGTACCGGTTCGACCATATATCGCCTACACCGGTGCGTTCCTCTTCGGCCATCTTATGACGGTTAGCCCATTGTACCTTCCACTTAGCGATAAGGTCATCAATATAAGCGGTTACATTTTGGCTTTCCTTATATTTAACAGGATCAAAGGCAGGTTCGACGACCTTGCTGTAATCAAGGCCTGCCATGGATAAAATAATACCAGTATTTACATATGGCAATGCTTCTTGTACGGAGTAACCACCTTCTAAGACAGCTATATCTGCTTGCAATAAATCTACAAGCTCAGCATAGCCCTTTGCGGTTACTTGCATATTAGCCAATGGATCGCTAAAGTGATTATCTTGCCCGGCAGAATTAATAACTATGTCTGAATTGAATTCTTCTAGGATTGGCAATACTAACTCACGCATAACCTTCATCAAGCCTTCGTCACCAGTCCCAGGTGGCAATGGGATATCTATATTTCCACCGATGGCTTGTGGACCACCAAATTCATCCATAAAGCCTGTGCCAGGATATAAGGTCCGTCCATCTTGGTGGAAACTAATGTATAGCGTATCTGGATCATGATAGAACACTTCTTGAGAGCCATCACCATGATGTACATCTGTATCCACCACAGCAACCCGTTTAATACCATAGGTTTGACGCATATGTTGAATCATGACAGCTTCAATGTTAATGGTACAGAAACCACGAATACCATGAACCATGGACATCGCATGATGCCCTGGCGGTCTTACTAAGGCAAAGGCTCGATCTACTTCACCGCGCATAACCGCATCAGCAGCGGCAATAGCACCACCGGCAGATACACGATGTGCTTCCGTTACCCAGGACTCTAAGTCAGGAGCGCCCACATGAACGCGCTCTATAGTATCCCAATCGGCCACGATAGGATTATATTCCACAATATTAGGTATATCTAATAAGCCTTCCTCAACGATTTGATCACGCGTATACAGCAATCGCTCTTGTCGTTCTGGATGAGTTTCAGAAATCTTCCAGTCAAAGGCAGGGAAAAACACTAGACCTAAACTATGCTTTGATGCATTTGTATCAGTATGTAACGTATCATCTACATTTGTATTAATAACTTTATTCATACCCGCATGTCCAAGTCCATGACGCTCACGATAGGATAAGCCTTTATTCCACATACTGTTTCACCCCCGCTGCTAATTGTACTTTTACAGTGATTAATCGTTCCATCGATTGCCAGCCCTCAACAACAGGGAAATCTTCCACACTAATGACCTCTATATCTTGGTCTTTACCAAGACCTAAACGCAATGCTTCTTCACTGAGAGCTTCTTTAGCTCGTTCCACCACTTGTTCTACTCGCTTCAACGTACAGGTTTGTTGTTTAATCCCTAGTTCAGGAATAACGAGTAAGCGTCGTTTTGTATCGACATGAACAGTGAGTTCAATAGTCGATAATGCTAGGGCTGCTCCGATAGCATTCGCCACCGCCGCATTTTCTGGTATGGTAATCGGTAAATCCAGATATTTACCTATGCTAGGTCCAAGGCTTGGCGCCGTTCCACCTACTACCACGATTTGAGCAGGCACAAACACATCGGGGTTCACAATATCCGCTACTACATAGATAGGTCGTTTGTTTTCTGCCCTTACCACCTCATCTATGCCATGCTGAATTGTTTGCAACGCCTTATTTACGATTGATTGAGCAACGCCAGAAGCAGTTACATCCTCTGCTAATTGTTGTTGAGTCTGAGTTGTATCTCCGTTTGTACTAGCACTTAGTCTATTAGCCAACACCTCCATAGCTCGTTCAGCTAATCCAACCTTACCATAGCACGCATAACCTAGTACAATGAGAGCATCCCCTAATGTAGGTTCTGTCCCACCTAATGCTACCGATGGGCCCACCCGTTCAGGTCCGACAGTAATTTCACCATCTACAACGCGAACGACAGATTCACCGCCAATACCAACAGAGGTAACGGCAAAGGAGCGTACCGCACTTGGGTATTCACGAATAGATACACCACTTTTAGTCATCAACGGTCTGCCTTGTTTCCACAAAGAAATATCTGTAGTGGTACCGCCAATATCTAACGCAACTGTATGTTCATTCCCAATAGCTCCAAGAGCAGATAGGCCCAGTACGGTTGCTGCAGGTCCTGTAAAAGCCGTCTCTACTGGTCTACTCACCATATGTTCCATAGGTAAAGAACCTCCATCGGCCTTTAATATATGAAGTGGAGCCTTAATGTTTCGCACGCTTAACGCATCTTCTACATTCTTCTTAAATACTGTAAATACCGGTGTTACAGCGCTATTAAAATATGCGCTAATAGTGCGACGTGGAAAACTCAAAGAGCCGCTTAATAAGCTGCCATTAGAGATAGTATTATATCTATCTTTCAATGCTTCTGTTATAGATAATTCCTCTTGAGGATTCCGTACCCCAAATTTAGCAGATACAGCAGCCAAATCTGTGCCACTGCGAGATTGTACCATTTCGGCTATATGTCGAACTGCATTTGTAGGTGTTCGTTCCACCACAATACCTCTATGATCAGTATAGCCTTGAAGATAGATAGGATTTACAGGGAATATATCGTCCACATTTCGGCCAGGTCCCGTTACTACAAACAGGTCTACCACTTGCTCTTTCTCTTCCACGATGGTGTTTGTTACCACAGTAGTAGACAGCGTAACTTGATCAATATTTGTAGTATCAAAATGTTGGAGAATTGCATCAAGGGCCTCGCCTATGCCTTGCATTAAATTATCTTTGGTAGTCCGTCTTTTAGCAGATGCTACTACACGATGGCCATCGATGATGACCGCATCTGTAAAAGTACCACCTACGTCTAAACCTAGTAACATATAACCTCCTTATCAAGATTAATAGAGGATACTTAGAAATGCTAAATTAAGTAAAAAACTCTATTTTACCTAGCATATAACCACTATTAACTTTCACAATATATAAAAAGGCTGTACCCATCTCTATGTGATGAGTACAGCCTTCTGTTATTTACCAGATACAGATGCGTAATTTTTAATGATAACAATCGGAGTCATTTGGCTATCATTACCAAATGGATTATCAATCAACAATTGTGCAATTTTATTACCGTCAATGCCACGGCTTGTACCTAACACAGCGGAACGTTTCAAGTCATTAACGTCAGCTACAACAGCGCCATAACAGCCTGTGCGAGAAACGATTTTCTCAGCTACTTTATCTGGATCCTTTGGACCAAATACGATGTGCTTGTCGAATGGAGGCATTGTACCAGTTACATCATCTGTTAAAGATGCTGCACGAGCAATTGCATAGAATACACCTGGTTTGCGGAAAATCTTAGCAATAGCGCCTAAAATAAAGGCACCCAATACTTTCCATTTACCATCTAGATTCATAGCGGATTGCATGCCATAAATGGATGCCATAGAGCCATCTGGATGGATAAAGCGATTGATTAAACGAGCTTGCCAGCAAACATTTAACTCTTCAGGACGTGTAAAACGACCTTGTGTAATAGCTACTACAGATTCAGCTACACATACGATATCTTCAGGTCCAATATTATGACCGCCAAATTCAACGATAGCATCCACGATGTCATCATTATCTGTAAGAATACGTGTTGGCACACATACTAACTCTAATTCTGCCATTGTTATGCCTCCTTATTGAACCATTGCTGCTTGAACTTCTTCAGCAGTCAAACGAATACGCTGTTTATCGATATGATAGTCTGTCCGACCTACGATTTGGTAGTAAATATCGATGTCCATATAAGGGAAGCCCTTAATATCTTCACGAATATTGCCATTTTTACCTGTTAAAGTAACGAATACACGAATAGTACCACCTTTGCGAGGTTTGATGATAACAGCTTCAAAATAACCATCATGACGAGGACGATTAATATCCATAGCCCATGCATGTACTTTCACAGCATCAAAATGTTCCTCTGGCAACAATGGACGTGGGAATAAGTCCATAATTGTACCAAGTTGACGTCCTTTGTTCACAAATGGAATATCACAGAACAAGGTAATAGATTCAAAATTACGGTCAGATACTTGGAAGTTTGTTGCACGTTTTGGCAATAAAATAACCTTTTCATTACCTTGTTTCAATACGAACAAACGGAATAATAAATACAAAGCTGCAATAGCTACAATAATAGCTATTACTACACTTAGGATGTTATAAAACCACATAGGGCATCTCCTTTATAATGTAATATGTTCAATGCTGCGACGACTTGTATCAAGGAACGAGGCGCTCAGCGTATCACCAAGTTCAATATCCTTTGTAAAATACAATGACACAGTACCCGCCGTTTTTTGAGGGTTAAACAAATCTTTACCCTCTAATCTGCGGCGAACAAGTTCACTCGTTTCAAAAGCCGGGTCGATGAATTGAATGCGCCCTGACGTTAGTTCCTCTAGCAAAGGTTGTACAAATGGGAAATGAGTACAGCCCAAAACTACGACCTCAATCTCTCGGGACAATAAAGGCTCTAGATATTCAGTACATACATCGCGTACAAAATGGTCATCTAAATGACCTTGCTCAATAAGGCCTGCCAATTCAGGACATGGTTGCTCCCATACGAGCACTTCATGATCAACTTCAAGGGCTACATGTTTATGAATATGACTATTCACAGTTGCTACCGTCGCCATGATGCCAATTGTCTTGCTTTTGCTTTGACTAATCGCTGTTTTTACGCCTTGTGATACTCCAATAACGGGTACAGACACGCGTTCACGTACCGCATCAAGAGCTACAACGGTAAACGTATTACAAGCAATAACCATCAATTTTACAGGCTGTTTTTCAAGAGCCTCTGCAATATGACAAGCTAAATAAGTAATTTCATCATCACTACGATTTCCCACCGGGTTATTCGCATTATCACCAATATAGATGAAGTCTTCGTTAGGGAATTGTTCTTGTAAGACCTTTAAAACAGATAGCCCGCCTACACCGGAGTCAAACACGCCGATAGGCAATTGTTGTACATTACTCATTAGGCATCTCCTCAACAGCTGCTAACATAGGCTGATAAAAAGTATCGTCTAATCGCACAATTTTACCTGTTGATTTTGACATAAATGCATTCTTAGTCTCTCCCGTAGCTAGGAGCGCACCATCACTGGCACGGCGCATACGATAACGGAATATCATTTGAGCACGTGTCATCTTAACCAAATATGTTTCGATGTGAAGTTCATCATCAAAATTTGCTGGTTCTTTATAATTGCAGGATACATTCATGATAGGAAATACAATATCTTCATTCATCATATCCCACAGGGTTACACCGATTTGACGAAGGAATTCAATGCGTGCCATTTCAAACCATCTAAAATGATTACTATGGTGCGCAATACCCATCATATCGGTTTCGTAAAATCGTACATTTACTGAAGCAATATGCATATATTTATCCTTCTTATTTCATAGAATACAACCTTCATTGTATATCTATTACTTTAGCGTGTCAAATAAATAAAGGCAGTTCAATCGCAACGGATCAAACTGCCTTAATGGTTAAAAGCTAGTTACTGCCACCAAATGGGAAGTATTTTTTTGCCTCTTCTTGATGACGAGTTTTAATGTAACGATTGGCAACCTTGAAGGCAAGACCAAGCACTGCTACATCATCTATCCAACCTAATACAGGAATTGTATCCGGTACAATATCAATAGGTAATACAAGATACCCTAAGGCACCAGCAATGACTGCTTTTACATATTTTGGAGTGTCCTTGTCACGCATACAAAGGAACAAGGTCACTGCTCGTTGTACAAAGGCAAGCTTCTTACCATATCGTCCCAAAAAAGCGGCGAATTTAGATTCGTTAAAATACTTACCATATGTAATAATTTTTAATGGATTCATCTTCATAATCCTTTAGCGCCTATTTGCGCAAACCACCAATTTTATCTTTTGCTGTATTAACAGTGTTTGTAGCAACATCTTTTGCTGTTTCAACAGCATCATTAGCTTTAGTTTTTGCAGTTTCTACTGCAGCTTGTGCAGAAGCTTTAGCTACTTCTACGCCACCTTTAGCTAATTCTTTAGCTACATCGATATTTTCTTTAGCAACATCAATTTTTTCTTTTGCCGCATCGGTTACTTTTGCCACAACTTCTGCTGCATTGTCATGGATTTGATATTTTGTTTCTGTATTCCATTTATCGATAGCAGGTGTTACTTTTTCTTCGTAAACTTGTTTCAAAGTTTCTTTAGCAAGACCTGTTTCATTAGCAATACCAGCCCAAACGTCGCGTTGACCTTGTGTGAAAGGAATGCTAGCGCTTGCATCACGGATGATGTCACCTGCTATAGCTTTACCGCTTTCAAGGAATTCAGCAACCATTGGTTTATAACGTTCGATATCAGAAGGCATACCATCTTGGATCCAAATGTGAGCAATTTTACCGATAGCATATGTTAAACCAACTGCTACAGGAACGCGAACTGCTTTTAGAGGAACAAGAAGAGAAATAGCCGCTGTACCTACAGCTGTGCTAAGACCACCAACTAGACCCACTACGGCACCAGATTGCAATTCTACTTCGTAAAGATGTGCAATGCGAGTTACCATATACGTTGCATTGGCGCACAAAGCAACACTGCTGAATTTAGGGGATAATGCCAATGCCGCTGCACGACCTGCACCCCAGAAAATAAATTGTTCAACTTGATAGTCACGATCTTGAGAACCATCCATAAGTGGCTCAAGTGTTACGCCATTATATTCTGCCATAAGTATTCTCCTTTGTTGTGAACCAACTATAGGTCATATTATTAGTATTATTATACCATTCTATTGCTAGAAGTGAAATGAATTTTTCTAATTATCTATAGATTTAAAAAATAAAATAACTTCCAATATTTTCTATCTTACCAACTAGTGAGACCACCATCGATAGTCCATGCTGCCCCCGTTACAAAGGAAGCTTTATTACTCAATAAAAATACAATAACCTCCCCAATTTCATGAGGTTGACCAATGCGGCCCAAGGGATAATGTTGGCCCATTTCAGCCTTAGCAGCCTCTGCATCTTGCTGAGCATTTGCAATTTGTTTATCTACTAAAGAGGTATCCACATCACCAGGACAAACACAGTTAACGCGCACATTATGTGGTGCCATTTCAAGGGATAGTGATTTCGTAAAACTCACTACCGCACCTTTTGAAGCACCGTATACAGAGCAAGCCACATTGCCTTGTAAGCCTGCATCACTAGCTACCGTTACGATACTGCCCTTTGTAGCGCGCAAATAGGGCAATGCCGCTTGGCACAAGAAAACCGTACCTTTCACATTGGTACCAAACATTTCATCAAAGGCAGCTTCCGTTACATCTGCTAGAAGCTCTTCTTCATAATAGCCTGCTGCTGTTACGAGAGCAGAAACACCGCCAAATAATTTAACGGTTTCTTTTACAATACGCTGACAATCTTCAATCTTCGATACATCCCCTTGGATGTACTGCACCCTTGAAGAATAGCGGCGCAATTTCATCTTAGCCTTTTGTCCTGATTTTTCATCACGACCGTTAATGACAACACACCAGCCTTCTTTAAGAAGCAATTTTGCCGTAGCAAATCCGATGCCCGATGTGCCACCACTAATCAATGCCACTTGTACATCACTTTTATGAGGCATACCTTGCCCTCCTATAATGTTGAAACATAGTCATAGACTAATTTCAACAACATAACTGTCGTTACCGACAAGAATACAACACGTACCAACGACGAACCCTTAGCAATAGCTAAATGAGATCCTAAGTAAGCACCTATAATTTGGCCTACCCCTGTAGCTAAGCCGTACTTAATATTAACGTGACCTAAGCAGAAAAATACGATTAAGGATGCTAAATTACTGGTAAAATTCAATATTTTTGCATTCGCAGAAGCATGCAGAAAATCAAAGCCAGTAAAAATAAAGCCCATAATCAAAAATGTACCTGTACCAGGGCCAATAAAACCATCATAAACACCAATGCCAAGAGCAAAAGCCATGCAAATATACAATGCTTTTCCTGCTACTGCTGAGGTACGGTTTATTTCGCCCCAATCCTTTTTAAATACCACAAAAAGTGTGACACAAACGAGTAGGACGATAATAATAGGCTTTACATACAAGGGTGGCAATGATACAACTGCTAAGGTACCAATCATGGATCCTATAAATGTAAAAGGTAGTAATTTACGAACTAGAGAAAAATCAACCATGTGATTTCTTAAGAATGTAATCGACGCACTGCCAGCTCCAAATATACTAGACAGCTTATTACTGCCTAAGGCCATACTCGGCGGAAGGTTCGTTAATAGCATAGCAGGAACAGAGATTAGGCCCCCACCACCCACAATGGAGTCTACAAAGCCGGCAAAAGCACCTGCTACAGCGAGCAAAACGAGAATTAGGATATCAAATGGTAAACCTGTTACCTCAATAAGCCACTCCATATAAACCTCCTGTAGATAGCACATCAACGGTAGCCAAAAGGCCACCGTTGTCATGCTAGTTTATTTTATTTTGCACCTAGACGATCTAAAGCTAATGTGTATCCATCAGCACCATAGACTAAGCATCGTTTGACACGACTAATAGTAGCCGTACTCGCACCTGTTTCTTCTACAATTTTTTCGTAGCTATCACCAGCACGTAGCATTTTTGCTACTTGTAAGCGTTGAGACAAAGCTTTCAATTCATTAATCGTACAGATATCTTCAAAGAATGCATAGCACTCCTCAGTATTTTCAAGCGTTAATATAGCGGTGAATAGCTCATCGTTTTGTTTACTTCTCAACTTCTCATTGATACTCATAGGATCCTCCTACTTCTTATTCATCGCTTTAGACCAAGCATCGCCAATCATTTGGACTAATTGTACCAAAATAACCAAGATGATAATGGTAGCAATCATAATATCAGCTTGGAAGCGTTGGTAACCATAGCGGATAGCAATATCACCAAGGCCACCGCCACCGATAGCACCAGCCATTGCAGAGTAACTGATGAGGTTAACGATAAGAACCGTTACATTATCGATAATCGTAGGCAATGCTTCAGGTAATAATACTTTCCAAATGATTTGGAGTGGACTTGCACCCATGGATTGGGCCGCTTCAATTACGCCAAAGTTAATATCTTTAATAGATGTTTCTACAAGACGTGCTAAGAATGGAATTGCAGCGATTGTTAAAGGCACACAAGCTGCAGTGGTACCAATAGATGTGCCTGCCACCATACGAGTGAATGGAATGATAGCTACCATCAAAATGATAAATGGTACGGAACGCGTTGCATTGACGATAGCACCTAGCACCTTATTAAGCGCTACATTTTCTAAGATATGACCCTTAGAGGTTACTACCAAAATAACACCGAGAGGAATACCAAGCAACATAGCCATAATCGTAGAGATAATGGTCATTTGCAATGTATCAAGGGTACCAGTTATGAGAAGGTTAATTATTTGCTCTGACATAACCGATCACCTCGCTTTCAATTGGTAATGTTTTGATGTAGTCTAAGCCCTCTTGTGCATTTTCAGGATCACCATTCAAAATGACAATGAGGCGACCAACGCATGTATTTTGGATGTAATCAATACCACCGAAAAGGATGCTTACATCGAGGTTAAAGCGGCGTACAAGGCCTGCTACTACAGGTTCATCCGTAGCTTGGCCTGTAAATTTAAGGCGCACTAATGGAGCTGTACCACCAACCCATTGGTCGTGCAATTCCAAGTGCTCCAAAGCTTCTGGTGGCAAGTTTTCACTGACTACAGAACTAATAAATTCTTTTGTAGTATTTTCTCGTGGATGTGTAAATACTTCAACAGTGGAGCCTTCTTCGAGAATGACACCGCCTTCAATAACCGCTACGCGATCACAGATTTCGCGGATAACATGCATCTCATGTGTGATGAGAACGATAGTAAGGCCCATTTTTTCATTGATGTCTTTCAACAATTTCAAAATGGATTCTGTTGTTTGTGGGTCAAGAGCAGATGTAGCTTCATCACAAAGAAGAACCTTTGGATTAGAAGCTAAGGCACGAGCAATACCAACACGTTGTTTTTGACCACCAGACAATTGAGATGGATAGT
>OGEC01001198.1_pt1 | contig 13898 bp, 12 predicted proteins | sample 1570551 | NCBI WGS metagenome assembly OGEC01 (sample SAMEA2582127, study PRJEB24529) | metagenome | biome: Human gut stool | place: China | collected 2011 | reverse complement strand
CGGCTCGGTAGGCGGCAGAAGCGATAGCGGACTGTCCTGCGCTTCGCTTAGTCTGTGTGACACTCAGATGAAATAGCGCCATTGGCTTTCAACTCCTTTTCTCTGTTTGCTTGCTTGATGTGGGTAATCGCCATGTGACGGACGGCTCGCTGGACTTCGGACAGAGAAAAGATGTACTCCATCAGCTCTGTCATTTCGGTGCGTGTGAGATCTTTGACCTCCGGGGCAAGGCTCTCAATCGTGCCGCCCAGATTGCAAAGACGATGGGTGCGTTTCTGCCTTTCGCCTTTCTCCAGATATTTCTTTCTGTTCTCAAGACGGTTGAGCTTGTGCTTCTCCTGTGCAAGCTGCGTCTCAGCTCGTTCCTTTTCGGCTCGGAGCTGTTCAAGGGTTTTCGGTTTTGTCATTGTGCTTGACCTCCTTTTTTGATTTTGGGGATAAAAAAAGACCGTCAACTTTTCGCATAGTGCGACCAGCCAACGGTCTAATTTTCCGTATTGAGTTAAGATGTTAGTGGTTTTCCGCCGTTTCTTTATTTAATATATCAAGAATTTCTCGAAACGATTTTTGCAATCGAGGATCATCATACATTTTCTTTGCCGTATCCAGCAATTCTTCTGCCTGATTATATTGCTCATTTATAATTGCTGCTATTATATCAAGTATGGCTATGTTTCCGCCGTAGATTTTGTGATGTCTATATTGTTGAAAAAGTCCTTGGTTTTCGTTGTATACTGTAATTGCTTTTTCATACTGGGTAGTTTCAAAATAGCTCAAGCAAAGGTTGATTTTATGAACTACATTAACAGAAGAACCGCTCAGCCGCTCATGGGACAATTTTTCCAGCATAGGAATTGCTATATCAAATTGTTTTGCCTCGATGTATCCAGCAGCCAAATTTAATTCTAAGATATTTCTCAATATTTTCCCTTTTGCGGTTTTTAGCAAATTTTCTATACCGTCAATGTATTCCTGTGGCTTTTCTTCACTCAGCAACTTTGCAATTTTCTTGACTTTGTTAAAATAAATTAGATTGTAATATGCATTGATTAACACAGCGCCTAATACAATGGCAACCGCTGCAATCCAATAACCATGCATAAAAGCTGCATCATCAATCCCAAAACTAATTTTAAGCAATAACAAAATCAAGCCGAAGCAGACTCCTATCAAAACTATTTTTGCAGCTCTTTTCAAATTGAGTACCTCCATCATACTTTTTTTGCAACTTGCTGGCGGCGAACAGCATTTCATGCTGTTTGAAGACGGCAAGTCCACGAGGGATAGCCGCATTAGCGGCGCAAGGGGGTGTAGCCACCTTGACGGAACGAAGTGACGCAACATTCTCGGTCATGCAGTTTTCTTCTGCTGACGGAGAATGAAGCTCCGCAGGACGCACTACTCTCGACAGAGAGTATAGAAGTGCGCCCTTTAGTTCCTAAAGGGCTTTTATCACTTCGACAAACTTGAAGTTGTTGTATTCTATACTGATACATCAATAGAATTACGAACTAGCCTATTACCATTTTTGACAAGTGTCGCTTCCACTGATTCTCTTGTGACATTATCAAGAATACTTGTATCAAATTTTTGTCCCGGTTTCCAATTTGGATTAGCTGCTTTCACTGCTGCATACATAGCGGATCTATACTGTCCTTCATATTGTTCTAAAGTCCATGTACCACTTAAACGTTTATCTTTATTCACACTTAATTGATAATCTTTGAAAATATCTGAACGCTTAGTTGTATCACCATTTGAAACACCATTTTCTTGAATAAATTCTTTCTTTACATTATCAAACATTTTTTGACGATATTCCTCAGATACATTTGTGAGTTTCTGCCACGATGTACCTTTGCCAGTAACATCCATTCCTGCCACTCCATTTGCATTCAGTAAATCCCCATCGGAATCAAATTGTTTCATCAAATTATTAACAATAGTATCCCTTCCGCCAAATATTTCATATATCATTTTTTCTTCTGGAGACATCATAGCTTCGTTCTGAATTACTCCTTCTAACCAGCCTTTTTCTTTCAAAGCCTTATATTGTTTGCTATTAGTATTGACACCACTATAGGCATTACCTAATCCACTAATATTCATCGACATACAAAAACCTCCTTGTAAATAAACTAAAACTCCGTTTAAAACCAAATCATTATTATATATAGTATATCGTCATATCTCCTACAAAAATAAATAAGGCAGTTTCACAAATACCGATTTGTAAATTTCTTTCTCTCATAATACCACACTTTTTTCATCATAGATACAGCTATTCTGCTTCCGAAATTCTTCTAGTATTTTTTCCTCCCTTTCTCGTTCCTCGCAATATTTCCAGAAATCGTCCAAAAATTCATCGACAGATTTTTCCGGTGCTTCTGTCGGCTCAAGTTCTTCCAGCCTTTTTACAATTTTTATAACTTCTTCGGCATCAAATTCCTCATCGGTGGCTACCAACGTATAATAGTCAAGTTTTTCTTTCAACATCTCTATTTCTTCTTCCTTACTCATGCTAAAATTCTCCCTTCACTATATACATGACAGTTTTCGACAAAATCTTACAAATTATTATAAAAATGTTTTTCAAAGTTTTTCAAGTTTTTTCTACTTATCCTTCTTCTGTGGAAATTCCATCTTAAACTTATACTGGAATCCTATGATTTCTTTACCATCTTTCGTATAGGAAAATTCCTCTACACTCTCTGGAATCAGGTACGCATCATAACTGCCTTTCTTTCCTTTCAGACCTTTGACAAGTATCTTTTTCCCTTGAAGCAGGCTCTTGACCTGTGAATCGGAAAGTGTTACCCCAAGTGCCCTGCCGACATTCATACCGCACTTCCCGGTACAGTACGCTCCGAATTTTCCCTTGACTACATCAGAACCACATTTTGGGCATTTTCCAAGCACTTCCTGCCCACTCTTTCCTGCCCCAAACATGGCTTTCTGCTCATCGCTAACGCTGTGATAGGTCTTTACAAGATCACTTACCATAGTTTCAATCCCAGACATAAACTGTTCTGCAGCAACTTCTCCTTTAGATACCAGAGTAAGCTCATTCTCCCAGTCAGCAGTCAGTTTCGGAGATTTTACTACATCCGGAAGTATCGTGATCAGCTTCATTCCGTCCTCTGTCGGAATCATCTGCTTTTTCTCACGTTTTACGAATCCGTCTTTTACCAGTTTTTCTATGATATCTGCTCTGGTGGCAGGTGTGCCAAGTCCTTTTCTCTCCACTTCATCGCCCATATCCTCTGCTCCGGCTCGCTCCATGGCGGACAGCAGGCTGTCCTCAGTGTAATGTTTTGGCGGCTGTGTGAAATGCTCGGAAACCTTTGTCTGCTCCACTGCAATCATCATGCCCTCATGAAGCTCCGGCAGTTTCTTTTCTTCCTCTGCATCCGATTTATCCTCTGCGGTTTTATAGGAATTTTTGAAGAAATCCTCAAATTCCTTCCATCCATTTTTCCACACTTCCTTGCCAGATACCTTAAATACAGTATTGTTGCAGGTAATCACTGCCTTTGTGGAATTATAAATGTGCTTCTCCCCGGTCGCACACAGCAGACGGTTTGCACAAAGGGAAAGTATCTTCATTTCGCTCTCCGGGATTGCCTTTAAGTCCTGCTTGATGATCTCCATGGTAGGAATGATTGCGTGGTGGTCCGTCACTTTCTTGCTGTTCAAAATTCTTTTAATATCTGGATTGAACATGATATTCTGCTCAAATAACAGAGAATTGAAAATCGCTTCGATCACATTTTTTGCAGTACCTTCCATGTCATCGGAAAGATACTGGCTGTCTGTTCTTGGATAAGTCACTAACTTTTTCTCATAAAGGCTCTGTGTATATTCCAATGTCTGCTTGGCAGTAAAACCAAACAGACGGTTTGCATCCCTCTGGAGTGTTGTAAGGTCATAGAGCTTCGGCGGTGCTACCCACTTTTCTTCCTTTACCACGGAAGTGACAAGAGCCTGTCCGTTTTCACAGGCTCCTGCAATCCTCTCTGCTTCCGTTTTATCACTGATATGCTCTGATACCGCATCCAGACCATTTCCCATGATGTGAGCCATATAATAGGCTTCTTTCTTGAAATTCATGATTTTACTTTCACGATCCACCAGCATGGCAAGTGTCGGTGTCTGCACTCTGCCAACCTTCAATGCCTTACCGCCATATAATACCGTAAAAAGTCTTGTCCCATTGATACCCACAAGCCAGTCTGCTTCCTGCCTGCATAATGCTGAATGATACAAGTTATCATAGTCGCTGCCTGGGTGAAGATTATGGAAGCCGTCACGGATAGCACTCTCCTCCATGGAAGAAATCCATAATCGTTTCATCGGTTTTCTGCACCCTGCCATGTTGTAGGTCAGGCGGAAGATCAACTCTCCCTCCCTTCCGGCATCGGTAGCACACACGACTGCATCCACCCTGTCATCATGCATAAGTTTTTTCAAAATCTGATACTGTGCTTTCGTATCACTTTTCACTTCATGCTGCCATTCCTGTGGGATGATCGGAAGATTGTCATAACTCCATTTCTTCCATGCTTCCTCATAGCTTTCCGGCTGTACCAGTTCTACCAGATGTCCCACACACCATGATACCAGATAGTCATTGCCTTCCAAATAACCGTCCTTACGCTGTGTGGCACCAAGAACTGCCGCAATGCTCTGTGCCACGCTCGGCTTCTCTGCAATTACAAGCTCCATCTCTATTCCTCCCCGTTTTCTTCATCATTATCGTTGTCACTGTTATCTTCACTGTCATTCTCGCCTGTGTCCTCTGATTCTGTATCATCGCCACCATTTAAGAATGCTTCGTCTGAATCCTGCTCGGCTTCGTCCTCGTCCTCATAATCATAGTCCTCGTCAAGCTCGTCCTCATCTTCATCCTCATCAATGAAGTTTTCCTTTTTCTTCTTAGACTTCACAACATATACCACTCCGATCACAGCTATCGCAGCAATGCCTATTAAAATATATGTAAAGCCGGAACCATCTGCTTTTGCGGTATCCTCTTTCGGCTCACTTGTATCTTCCGTGCTATCTTCGGTGCTGTCCTCAACACTTTCTGCTCCCTGTGTTTTATCTCCTGTGGTATCAGCATTATTGTTTGATAATGCGCTGTCTTTGGTAGGGATTGCAGATTCCAATGCCGCTGAATTTTTCGGAAGTGTCTCGCTGTTATCCGTTGTGGTATTCAGCAGGTCGTTTTCACTGACTTCGGTAAGGAAATATACCTTTTCATCTTCCCCGTCACGATCAATCACCAGATAAAATACCTTTTCTGATGCAGTCTGGATTGTATAAAATTCCTTGCCTTTTTCAGAAGTCTGGCTGTCACTGCTCTGGTCGGTATCCTTAGAAGTATCTCCCGTACTCGGGGACTGCTTGGCTGATGTTCCTGTACTGCTTGAAGTTGTTCCACTGCCTGTTTGGGAAACAGTATTTCCATTGCTGTCTGTCTTGGTATGGTCTGTAACCTGTGCGGTTGCAGAGCTAGGCTTGGTTGCTGACGCATCCACCGGGAGCTGCTGTGCCGGATCTTTTTCATTGCTGTCCTTGTTTTCCGGATCGGTGTAATACGGATTGGCTGTTTTATAGATTTCTGAGGTATTTCCTGCATTATCCATGGCTGAAATCGTGAAATACTGATATCCTGCATCAAACTGTTGCAGACGGATATTCAAAGCACCATTCGTATGGTCGGTAAACTCATAGCCATTGACATAGATTGCCTTGATACCGGAATCCGTATCATGTGCCTGAATACTCAATAGACCATCGCTGACTGCCGCATTTAAGGTAGGCTTCGTAAAATCAAAGCACTTGATATAGCGGTTTTTCTCGTAGGTCTTGCCCTTCTGGTCTGTGACCTGCACATAAATAGTGCTGTTTTCGGAAATCTCTATGTACATATCCTCGGTAATATCTGTCCAGCTTCCATTCTGCCCGACTTTCGCCTTTACTGTCTGAACGGTAAAATTACCAGAAACTATCGTATCTTCTACTTTGACTGTCACCTTAGTGGTATCGTTATGCCACCCAGAAGGTGTATTGATTGTGATTTTTACGCTCGGATTGATATAGGTACATTCCTTATAGTTCTTTGCACACACCTCACAATCTTCATCCACCGCATACTGGCTGCACTTTTCTTTGCAGGTGCATTTTGCGGCAGGCTGTGTTTCTTCAGACGAATCTTCTGTTGTGCCTTCTGTGGAATTTTCCGTCTTTCCCTCTCCGGTATCTGTTCCTGAATTTTCTTCCCTGCCATTGCCGGGTGTAACTGTATTTTCTGCGTCACTTGCACTTTCCGTTTTCTGCTCGGCAGTATCCTCCGCATGAACCTCTATCGTATTTGTCCTGTTGGCAAAAAATGCCCCAATCGGCATACAAAAAAGTATTGCCGACAGCATAAGGGACACTACCGCCCTAGCCGATAATTTCCTGTTTTTCATTGATTGAAACCTCCTTTTCCTGTTCCCGTTTCTGTAATAAATTTCTGACTTCATCCTCACTGAGCTTGTTTAACATCTGCAAACGCTCCGATGAGATTTTATATTTTCGTATGATCTTCATGGCTTCGGCATCCTCCGCCATCTGTTTCTGTTCTGCAAGGTCTTTTTCCTTTGCCTGTAGCTGTGCTATCTGCTCTCTGACCTTTTTAAGCTGTGAATTGATTCGTTCTACTGACAAAAATAATTCCTCCCTTCGCTAATTCAATCTTCCAAAACCATAGAAATGGCTCTGCCAGTAAGAAGTATTGATTGATGTGTACTGAATTGGATCACCGCAATGCACCATCGTACCGTTTCCACAGTAGATACCAACGTGTGTAACCGGACGTCCTGCATTATAGGTTCCTGTAAAAAATATAATGTCCCCTGCCTTTGCATCTGCCGCTGATACCGGAGTACACTGGTCATAAATGCCCTGTGCTGTGGTTCTTGGCAGGTTATGTACGCCACTGTTTGAAAATACCCAGCATACAAAACCGGAACAGTCAAAACTAGCCGGAGCTGTGCCGCCAAAAGTATATGGCATTCCCAGATACCTGTTTGCTTCACGCATAAGCGTCTGTACGGTTACATCATCATAGGATTCCGTCGGTATCACATTGCTGGTTCCTCCTCCGGTGCCGCCCGTTGTTTCTCCATAAATGGTCTGTTCTCCTGCTTCAAAATAAAATAACGGGTTATAATATTCCCCGTTATACAGACATTCGATATGAAGGTGGCTTCCGGTACTGCTTCCTGTATTTCCGCTTTTGCCTATATTGTCACCTTTTTTTACACTCTGCCCTGCGGACACATTTAAGCTGTCCATGTGGGCATATTTTGTGGTATATCCCTTACTGTCCGTAATCACCACATAATTTCCATAATAGGAATCGTAAGTTGCTTCTGTTACCGTTCCATCATGTGCCGCATATACAAACGTTCCTGTCGGCACCGCTATATCCACACCCCTGTGAAGCTCCTCGGCTCCGGTGTTTGGATTTTTCCGGTAGCCATAATAACTGCTGATATAGTAATACCAGTAATAATCAACCGGAGAAGCAAAGACCTGTAAGCCGCCTTTTGTCTCCGTATAGGCTCCAAAAATTTCCGTCTGTTCGCTGTCCATGCGTCCGGCTACAATGCTCTCAAGCGGTGTGACCGTAAGTGTGACACGAAGAATTGTTACGGTATATTCTTCTTCCTCCTCATACTCGTATTCCTCGGTACGGGTAGTCCCGTCCGGATTTGTTACTATTCTGGTTCCGGTCTTTGTGACTGTCCTTGTCCGTGTTTCCTCTACTTCCTCGGTAGTGAGTGAATACATGGCATCAAATAATTCCTGAATCTCACTCTCTATTCCTGCGGCAGTAAATTCCGTATGGACTGCGGAAAGATAACTGATCAGTGTGTACGGATCATGCCCGATTGCACCAAGGTTATAATCGTATTCATCATATCCCGGATAATCAGTTTCAATCCGGTCAATCTTATTTTGCAGTTCCATTTCCTTTTCTGTAAAAGATAAATCTGCTGCATCAATCTCTGCCGGAAGGCTAAGATATGTGCTTGCCATCGTTGTTGTCACAGTTCCGGTAAACATGGAACCGCAGCTTGATAGTGCCGACATGATCATAATGAGCAGAAGTGCAAAAATACCCACTGTGATAATCAGTGTTTTATTTTTCGTGGCAATTTCCTGTAACTTCTTTGCAATCCCGGTTGCAGCATTGGCTGTCTTTGTAAATGTTTCCTTTGCAGTCTTGGCTTCTGCTCCTACCCGCCTTGCCTTGGCATACTCACGCTTGATGCGCTGTTTCTGTAGCTGCCTTTGCAACTGCTTCTTTGGACTGTTGCCCTTTAAATGTGGATTTTCACTGATGAATTTCTCATACTCCAGCTTCATATCCGCTGTAACCTGTTTTTTGTGCAATCGTTCTAAGCGGTCACGCTTTCTCTGTGCCTTGCTCTTGCGGTGATACTTCATATAGTGGTAAATATCCTCGGCTCGCTGTTCCGTCTTGTGTGCGCCCTCCACAGCAGAATTATCCTTTTCTGTCTCTGCAATCTTGCGATGCACAAAATACATATTTTCGGTCTGGAGCTTGTGAACCGCAGTTTTTCCCAGTCCATCCGGTTTAAATGGCTTCTCCACATCCACCGGAACCACAACATACTTTGCTTTTCCGGTCTGTTCATCAAAGACACGCTTCATCTCATACTGCCGCTTTGTCGGCATCTTGTCCTTTGCTTTCTGCAACTTTCGGCGGTTCTTTTCCGACTTATCAAAAGCCTTCTGTACTTTTTGGTCTGTAAATTCGTCCGCCTGCCCCTGCGAAAATGTGGCGTCCTTTGTCTGAAGATCTCCATAATCGGACTGCTTTGCATTTTCTGACTTTGCACGCTCTCTGTGTGCGTGTTCTCTCTGCACACGCCTTTTGTGATATTTTCCTTTTTCCTCAGACCGTTGGTAGGTATTTCTAACGTGGTAATTGTCCTGAAAACTGTCTGCGTCCTCTGTATGGAAATTTGTAGCATTACCGTTTTCCTCATTGATAAAGCTGTTTTCCTTTAAGAATGTCTTTTCCGCTTCGGCTTCCGACTTCTGGACGCTGTGACCAGAAGTTGCTTTTCCTGTACGACGGCCATGGTTCGCATCCCTTGGCAGATTGCTCACAGGCTTCTCGCTGGCACTAAACTGGTTTTCCACAGAAAAGGTGTTGTCCTGCCTGTGTTCTATATGTTTTACTCCAGTCGCTTCCTTATCTTTGGAAAATGTCTCTTTTTCAAATGCCTTTACTGCCTGCTTCTTCTGTCTCTTTTCCGCCATTTATACTGCGTCCTCCTTCTGCACCGATTCCTCCGGCTTGGTATTCATAATTCTGTAAGTCTTGGTGTCTGTCGGATATTTGTCTACAAATGGAATTACCACATTGTCAAACAGTATCAGACCACTTCCCGGCTCGGAGTTGGTGACATAGGATAACTGCTTATCGGATAGTCCCAGTTTATCAGCGAGGATTGCCTGATCCTTGGCATTCTGATTGAGCAGATATACAAAATCGCTGTTACCCAAAATACCCTCAATCTCCTCAGAACGAAGAAAATCGCCAACATTCTGTGTCAGACCTGTCGGAATACCGCCCCATTTTCTGAAACGCTTCCAGATTTCCACAGAATAAATGGCAGTCTGTTTTTCCTTCAGAAGAAGGTGAAACTCATCACAGTAATAACGGGTTGCAATCTTTCGCTCCCTGTTCTGTGACACTCTGTTCCACACCGCATCCTGCACGATCAACATTCCCAGTTCCTTTAACTGATTTCCCAAATCTCTGATGTCAAAGCACATGATACGGTTGCCGCTGTCCACATTGGTATGGTGGTTGAAGTAATTCTGGGAACCATGCACATACAGCACAAGGCTGTTTGCGATACGCTCTGCCTTTGGATTTTTGTGTGCTAACAAGGCATCATACAAATCTTCCAACAGCGGCATATTTTCCGGCACCGGATTTTCAAAATACTTGTCATAAATATGGCGGATACATTCGTCGATGATACCTTTCTCGTCGTTCTCCAGACCGTCCTTGCCACCTGCGATTAGATCACATAATGTTATGATAAAATCCGATTTCAGTTTTAATGCTTCCTTATCCCCCTTATGGCTCAACTGAATATCCATAGGGTTCAGATAGTCTTTGGAATTGGTGGCAAGTTTTACAACCTGTCCATGAAGTGCAGCTACAAGTGCAAAATACTCACCCTCCGGATCGCAGATGATAATATCGTCCTTTGTGATAAGGAAACAGCTTAAAATCTCTCGCTTTGCACTAAAACTCTTACCACTTCCCGGTGTGCCAAGGATAACCCCGTTTGGTGTACGGAGCCTTTTGCGGTCTGCCATGATCATGTTGTTGCTGAGTGCATTTAATCCGTAATAGATTGCCGGTGCAGGCATAAATAACTCCTGTGTGCAGAATGGTACTAAGATTGCGGTACTCTTTGTGGAAAGGGTACGCTCAATGCCAGTCTCATTGCAGCCAATCGGTGCAGATGCCATAAGGCCCTGCTCCTGTAAATACTGCAAACAGCGTAAGTCACAGTTTGCCTGCTGAATGATACCGGACACCCTCTGCATTAAACTCTCCAGTTCCCGCTTGCTTCTGCCATAACAGGTAATAAGGAATGTCATATTGATCATCTTCTGGTTGCTCGTATTCAGGTCATCCAGAAATTCCAGCGTATCCTTTTCATAGGTCACAATGTCAGTCGGTAAAATATCCATATCGTAGCCGCTTCGGACTGCTTTTTTCTGCTCCTCAATCTTCATTTTCTGGATATTGAAAATAACTGCTTTTAACTTCTTGATTGCCTTTACCGGATCCTCCGTCTGCATGTGCATGGAAATGGTAAGGTTTGCATCAATGTCAAGAAGCTGCTTGATCAGCTCGTCCGTAAACTTCGGTGCGATAATATCCAGATAGGACACACAGCCATACATATTCCCCGACTTAAAGCGGTTCGGATAGCGGAAATCAAATCCCGGCGGTGCAATATAGTCCTTGACCGACTTACCGGATTCTGCCAAATCCTTAAATGAAAAACGGAAAGGCTCCATCGTATCCTGATTAAAATATTCATGCAGGATGCGCAGTCTTTCCTTTCCGTCCAGTCCCCTCGCAAGGGTTCCTATGTTGTTTAAGTTCCGTATGACATCTTTTTCAATGTTGTTAAGGCGGCTCTTGGCTTCCTTGTAGCCGTTGCTTTCTACACCAAAAATCAGATATTTTGATTTGATGATACCGTTGTTGCCCTTTGCCGCCTGCTTCTTTAACATCTCCGTGTATTCCTCACGGATGTCGTTAAAATCATCCTCCTGCCACGGAATGTCAAACTGTTCTGTAAGCATCTGCTCGTTGACCTGCCTGTTGAAAAGCACCAGTTCAAACTTCACAGACGGATCAAAATAATTGATAAGCTTGCTGTACTGTGCCAGTATGTCCGCCTGGTCATCCACTTCCAGAAGCTCATAGTTTATATCAAAAAATTCCACCATCTTTGTATAATAACGGTGGCTGACCTGACAGATACCGTCACGGAACATCTTTTCAAAAGTGATCGTCCTTTGTGCGGTAGTCGGCTTTTCTTTCTCAATGCTCTTTCCCGATAAAATATGCTTTAACTGTATAAGACGCTTTTTTTCTGAAAAGGTAAGACCGCCACTTTTACTGTTGTTCCTGCTATTGCCTTTATAACTGCTTTTTCTGCGGCTTTCCGGTTCTGCCTTTTGCTTTTTCTTCAAGATAACGAACCTCCCTTCGTAATTTTTCTTTTTCTTCCAACTGCTTGTATAAGTTCTCTGACCGGTATGGTCTTATGCCCGGTGTGAGTATCTTCTGCCGGAGCATAAAATACAAAATCTTCTCCGCCGGAAACCCGTTTTTCTCATACATCGCAAAAAAGAAGAACGGAAGCATTGCTCCCATCATAAGAAGTGATGCGGCTGATGTTCCGATCAGTCCCTTGGTTAAAAAATACAAGGGTATCCCGGCTACTGCCGCACCGCTGAAACAGATGATCTGTCTCTTTGTCAAGTTCAGTGCCACTTTTGTCTTGATACCGGACAAATCCTTTGGCACCTGCACGGATATTGCCATATCGTTCCTCCCTTAGTGCGCATTCCAGATAGATTTCGATAATGAACCAGTCTTAAAGAGTGAAAAGCATAAAATAACGGTATATGCTGCCACCGACCAGAGTGCCGTATGCAGGTTGTCGGATACTGCCACACCAGCCACAAGCACTGCATAGATAGCGACACACACCATCATAAAAAATCCCTGAAATGCAAGGGCGCAAAGTCCCTTAAAATAATTGGTTCCTATCGTTCCCCATTCCCGGTTGGTTATGGTTGCACAGGGAACGGGTGCTACTGATACATAAAGATATATTTCAATCATTCGCCCATAAAGAATGACGGTGATAAGGACTGACATGATTTTCATACATAAACTGACGATCATGGTCTCCATCCCCAGTCCTAACAGCTCGCCTATGCTCATCTCCGAAAACTGCTCATTGAACATCGTTTGCAGCGTACTTGAAACATCAATACTGGTTTCCCCGCTGATTGCTGCCGCTGCGGAATTGACGATGTGGTTTCCCACATCAAATACCGCCATTACAATGTCAAAAGTCTTGCTTAACAGCATGACTGCAATACACGCTTTCATAAAAAAACGGATAAAAATTGCCGTATTGAAGTCATGCAGATTATTCTTGTCAATAACCATGGAAATAAGCTCGTAGACGAGTACAAAACTGATGATCATTCCCGCTATGGGAATCATCACGTTATCGGACAGGGTTTTTATCATGTCAAAAATACCGGAGTTCCAAGTGCTGGGAGTTTTGCTGACCTCCCCTGCAATCGTGCCTACCTTGTCATTAACATCGGTAAACATGGTTTCAAAGTTGGTCAGAACCCACCCCTGCAACAGTTCCTTTATGAATTCAGTAATCTTATCAATGATCCCACCCATGAATTATGAAAACAGAGTGGTAAGCTGTGGAATTACCGTCTGTGCCACAATGATGATGCCACCGCCACTCATAAGCTGTTTGATGCCCTGTGATTTTGCACCAGGATTATCGTTTCCATATCCTTCGAGAAGATTGATAACTCCCCACACGCCTACACCTGCTCCGATTGCAGTTACTACTGTTTTAAGTCCTGTTACTGATGTTGTAAAAAAGCCCATTTGTTTGTCTCCTTTTTCTTGAAAAATAAAATAAAAAAGGGAGCTGTTCTGATTTGTGATTTTTCAGAAAAACTCCCATAACAATAGTTCTAATATTTAGTTGTAAAGTCACTTCTGGACATTGTGACCAGAAGTTACTCAGCAATTTCTCCGACATCGCATACCTCATCGACCACATCATTCTGCTTGAACCGCAGCTTGTTAAGGTTTTTAACGTATTTTTCAATGTCAAATTCATTCTTTTTGTCATAATCGGATAACAGCGGGTACTGCTTATGCTTCGTTATATCAAACTTATCTGAGAAAAATGGTCTCACACCTCTAAGCTGCATGATACATTTGCTGCCATCCATGACCGCAATCTCGTCCTGACTCATCAGTTCCTTTCCGGTCTTTTGATAATTCAGACCGTAGGACTGGCTCGTACCTCTTGTATCTGAGGTATTGTAAAGGTCAATCGTTTCTTTTCCAAGGATTTCTGCCAGATCTTTTAAAGTATCTTTCTCTTTTCCTCCCAAAAACAGGGTAGTGTCGCAGTTTCCTTCAATCGTGGAAGCGTTATCCCGGTACAGAGCCTTTAGCTGTGACTTTGACTGCAAAATAATAGAAGCTGATATTTCCC
>OGEC01001193.1_pt1 | contig 13942 bp, 9 predicted proteins | sample 1570551 | NCBI WGS metagenome assembly OGEC01 (sample SAMEA2582127, study PRJEB24529) | metagenome | biome: Human gut stool | place: China | collected 2011 | reverse complement strand
TATCGGCGTTGCAGTTAACTTACTTTCTAACAATACGATTGATATGATACAAGTGACTATTTTGGCTCCAGCTCTACTCTTAATGGGCTCCCAAATCCAATACATGGGCCGATTACTAGGTGTAGTTGAAGTACCTAAAAAATATTGGCCAATGCTTATGACTATCAGCGTTGTAAATGCATTGATTTCCATGGTTATCATGAAAATATTTGTATAATATCAAGACAATAGAATACTTTAACACTAATACAATAACTGAAACAAACCAAAAGGCAGTACTAATATGAAATATAATAGTACTGCCTTTATTCTTTTAACAAAATACCAAATATCTATATCACTATTAAAATATAGAATATGTCTTATTCTCAACATTGCTCAATATGCATAATATACATATTGAATATTCATTCCCCGTATGTTTTAATGAAGACAAATACGATTCGTTTATGACAAATTAAATATCTATCCTTTATTAGAGAAATTCACTATATTTACACTACATAATAGGTCTTTACTACCATGCTTATATAAATCTTAAACACATCATGGTAGATTTTTTATTACGTAAAGGAGTATAGATGTATGAGCAAGGAGAAATTAGAGTTTGTAGAACCAGTTGATACAAACACAGATAATGAGTACTCTAGAGAGCCTGTCCCGTTAGAGGCAAGGAAATCCTGCTTTTCTCTCACCATTGTTTGGACTGGATTCGTTTTTCTTGTTACTAGTATGATGGCTGGTGGCGGGTTAGCTGCGGGGCTGACTTTTAACGAATTACTATTAGCAATGATCCTAGGAAATATTTTCTTATGTATCATCGCAGGGCTAGTGAGTGTAATTGCCTATAAAACAGGCCTTACCTTTGCTCTTTTGACTCGATACAGTTTCGGTCAGGAAGGATCTAGAATTGCCTCTCTCTTCGTACCTATCGTCAACCTAGGTTGGTACACTATTCAAGCGGCTTTATATGGACATTTTATTGCTCAAGTTTTTAACCTTTCCTACACAGGCGAAATCATTGCTATGATGCTCAGCGCCGTTATCATGGGTATCTTTGCGGTTCTCGGTATTAAATCCCTCGCCGTATTCGGCTATATTGCGATTCCATCTATCGTATTCCTTTCACTAGGAACAGCGGCTCGCTCCGTTCAAACAATCGGTGGCTGGCAAGAATTATTTAACTATGTGCCATTACAACCTATCGATTTACTGTCAGGCATTACCATCGTTATCGGTACATGGATTCTATCCACTGCTACATGTATCGCTGATATTATGCGTTATGGTAAAAGCAAGAAAGATGTTATTACAGCGAGCACCATTGGTCTATTAGGGGGCAATACGTTGATGATTAGCTGCGGTGCTATCGCAGGCGTTGCTATGAATGATGGTGACTTAATCAACGTACTTTTAAGCTTTGGCCTCGTGTTCCCAAGCTTACTATTGTTGACTACAAATATCTTTACCACAAATGGTGCGAACCTCTATTCCACATCATTAAACCTAGCAAATTCTTTTAAACTAAACAGAAATATTATGCTAGCCGTGCTCATTGCTATCTCTGCATTAGCAACAATGACACAACCATATAAAATCGACTCCCTCTTTGTATTCTTAAGTACACTAGGCATCATTGTTCCTCCACTATGCGGTATTATTTTAGCGGACTTTTACCTGGTTCATCACGGAAAATATATCGATTACAACAAAGCGACTTTCAAAAAATGGAATCTAGTTCCATGGATCACATGGGCCATCGCATTAGTCTGTGTTAAATTCATACCATTCGGACTGGCTTCGCTGAACGGGATTGTAATCGGTGCCCTACTGTACGCACTCATTACGTATATTGTTAAACCTAATGTTGTTAGTGAAAGCAAAGGGTGATTATCATGGCAATTCATAAACTATCTGCTATACTAGGCACAATCATTATGGGCATCGGATCCTTTATTACCTGTCTAGCCACAAGTGAAAGCGCCATTACCCTTGGTAACGGCATGCTCGTGGTGAGCATTATTATGATGGGATTTGGGTACTCTAAATGGCAACCATAATTAGTTAATATCAGTTTCTATATTCTCATATTATAAAAAGAGCCTTTCGCTTATAACAGTAAGTTAGTAAGAAAAGGCTCTTTTAAAATAAAATCTTAGTAGTTAAAATACTAATCATAAACCATATTATTAATAAAAGGACTTATATAATGTTAGAAAAATATTCTGAACTTACAGCCAGTATGGACTTCGACGAGGCGGCACTAATCATAGGAAATGGTGCTAGTATATCACTATCAAATAATTTTAATTATAATAACCTATTTTTAAAAGCTGAAGAGCTAGGGTACTTATCAGCTGAAATTGTAAAAATCTTCTCCGAAATCGACACCTCAAATTTCGAAGTTATTTTAAACCAATTGGATATAACACAAAAAATAAATAATCTACTTTCGCTTCCTGAAATTTTAACAATACAAATTCCCCAAATTAATGATGTTATCTCTACATCTAGTAACCAGATAAAAACAGCATTGATAGAAACAATTAGGGATGTCCATCCTGAATATACTGATTTATCAATCACGCAACCAGAGTCTAATGCTATATTGAAGCTTAATGAGTTTTTAAATCAATTCGACTATGTTATTAATCTAAATTATGATTTATTAGTATATTATATTCTCCTTACTGATACAAACCTCTTTATAGACTCTTTCCGAAACTCTAGCAGAAATCGCCAAAACCTAACATTTGACGAAAATGTTATAAATACATCCTATGGTACAAAAACAAAACTTTATTATCCCCATGGAAATATCGTTCTTTGTGTAGATTCCAATGGAGAGGAGCAAAAAATTCGTTGTGCTGAAGCTAATTCACTTTTACAGAAAATTCTTAGCCTTTGGGGAAGTGAACAACCCCTTTATCCATTATTTATTTGTGAAGGATCATCTAAAGAAAAACTGAATAGTATACATAGAAATTACTATTTAAGATATATCTATAATAATATTCTACCGCATCTGCCTAATAATATTATATGTTATGGTTGGTCTCTAAGCGAAAATGATGAGCATATATTAAAACAAATACTCTCCTCCTCCAAAAGCAAAAAAATATATATATCTATATATAAGGGTACTAAAGATGATGCTGAATTAGACGCAGAGTGCGCAGTAATCAAACAAAGAATCAAACAAATAAATAAAAAAACTAAAGTTTACTTCTTTGATTCCAATGACGAAGGATGTTGGTTAAACTATAGTCCAGACTAGACTAACAAAACACTTAATATGAAAGTAACTAATAATCAAAATTTTCATATTAGACTTATGAGCAATAAAGATAGTAAGTTCTATCTTTATTGCTATTTTAAGATTAACTTAGGATTTAGACAGCATTCTTAACATTAATTCTAAGTCTTTATCGACAGGTAACTTTACAACATTAGGCATTGCTCCCCAGCTTAATGTTGCCCCACTAATACTAGCTAACCCAACTGATAGTAACCTTAAGTAAATTCCTTTATCAATCTCTATTGAGTGTAAAAATATAGAATTTTTCTTTTCTTCAATTATTCCATTTTTAGCTTGCTCATAGATGCTATTTAAATCTGAATCTATATCATATTCCAATACTTCAAAATTACAGGATAATAAGGTTTCTACATCTTGAACTAATAAAAACTCAAGGGCATTAACCAAAACACAAAATCGCTTCCAATCTAAGTTCTCTTCAATGTACTGTTTAAATAGTATACCCATCCATTCAGCTTTTTTATCTTCATTAAATGAGTCAATTTTAATCATAAGCCATTTTATATGCTCTAACCGCACATCTTCATTATTAAGATATTTTCTCTTATACATTTTTTTAAAAGATGAAATACCTTTCTCATCCTTTGAAATAACAGCTTTAATAAATCGATCTAATTTTATTAGAAAAATCTCATTAGGTATATCTTTTATGCATTTAGCTGCTTCTTTAATAGAACTTAATATTGGAATACCACCAGTAGCAGTCAAATCCAAAATACCAAGAGCTAAATCAATTATTTTTTCAGCTTTATTATCGCTCAATTTATCTTCTCCTAATACCATACACTTTCACCTACTATAAATTACTCACTCTTATTGGCTAACTATTATAAAGTTTGAACAGGTTTTCTAAATTTATCTGGCATTATCAGAACTAGAACTTAAAATCTGAATTGCACTTTTTAAATCATGAGCTAAACAATCTAAATTGAATTCCATAATCGCTCCATATTTTTCATTTTCTATCTTACTTTTAACTATTTGGAGTATTTCTTCTAAATAGGTTTTATCTGCCTCCAAAAATTGACCGATATTAACTATCTGCAAATATACTGTTCGAATTATACCTCGAAAAGAATCTATTTCACGTTCGCTTACACTCATAAAATAGCCTTTTAACTCATCAATTGTTCCAAGATATTTAGCGAATTCTTTAGCATTATAATATTTATTTATATTGGCATGTATATATTTTAATAGATCTATATCTGACATAAGATTACTAGATAAATAATCAAATAGATTTAATTTCGCCAAATCTTGTTTATAATTCTCATTAGCAATTTCAATTAAAGGGTTAACAAGCTCTTTGTAGGTTTTATAAATACAATCAGCTTTATTTTCTTGTAACAATATGTCTCTAGTTATTCTATTATCACCATAAAGTGCTATTTTAATCTCCTCTACAAAATTTTCAAAATCATATTGTAACGTTGTATAATGCTTTATTGATGCAACACGCCATAAAATTTGTTTAAGCATAGAGTTCTTATATTTATGATTTTTTACTTCATCCTTTAATTGATTCAGCCATTCGCAAACTTGCTCATCACAATATTTAGTCCAGTCCGCTAAATAATTAAAAGCCAGAAAAGTCTCTTCATATAGCTTTAATTGATTATCATAAGCTTTTATTAATAACTGATTATCTAAATATGAACTATTAATATAAATATCTATAAATTTAAAGCCCCATATTATGTTGTCAAAAGTATCATGCCCATCTAACCTAGAAATAAATCCAAAATCATCGTTTTTCCAATCAATCTCTATTTGAGGATTAACTTTATATTGTACAGCTCTTAAAAGAATATATTTTAAAAATTTATCATATAATTCGCTATGTTCTAGGAAGGACTTATCATCTAACTTATAAAGTGCCCGCAATAAATTAACAAGAATTGTTAACACAAATTTAAGCGTTCTAATATTATTAGGTTGTTGTCTATTGATTTCCTCTAATATAATTTCTTTATTACTTAATATATATTCTCTAAGATCTTTCTCTTCATATTTATTTACTAACTCATCAAAAATATTAGCTATTTCATAGGAAAATTCAATTGTACAATAAATAGCCTTTTCCTTCTCTATTTTATAGTTGTCAATTTCTAAATCTTTCTCTAATATTTTACTTTCATTTGCAACAGTAATTACAGGAATTCCCCTATTCTCTGTCAACTTATTTATAAATCCCCATAACTCAGTGGTAGATAATTCACAACGTTCAATATCATCAAATACAAAAATACAATTCTCTAATCGTACAAGATCACTCTTATGTATTAATTCAGCTAAATTAATCTTTACTGGTACTCCAATAGCACTCGTATCAATTGTACTAGAGATTGAATTAAATAATCGTTCACAAATATTTTTTGTTTTCCGTGCCTTACTAGACTCCCCTAAATATTGACTGATAAAAATTTTGTCGTAGAATGAAGTTTTAAAATCAACTAAATTATTAATCCCATATAAGGAAAATACTAAATAGTTTTTATTATCTAAAATTCCATTTTTATGCAAATATTCTTTTACACTATTTTTTACAAAATAACTTTTACCACATCCCCATTCGCCAGTAATCATCAAGGCTTGGCTGATGCTACGATTCTGAATATAATCCTTAATTACTGATAATATTTGTTGATCATTCATAGAGTTCTCCAAATTTATAATGCTATAAACAAACATGTATAACTACTTAATTATTACTTAAATAAGTAAAAGCTCTACATAAGTATAAACTTTTATTGTAGAGCTTTTTGAAATTAATTAGTTTTGCAGATATATTTATTGAGCCAATGACTCTCTATATTCTTCTGCAGCGGCATCATAAGTCCATTGTACGGTTGCATTATGATGTTCAGTTACAACTTTTTCAATTTTTTCAAGTGGAATAGAGAAGAATTCTTTTCTATGATTTACTTTATTGACCTCATATTCTCTAAAGGTACTATGTAAAATAGATTCTAATGCAGGTGCATCATCTGAAAAAATTAATGCGTGAACATCAAATTCAAATGGTACAGAAGCACTACTTAATTCTTTAATTCTATCCATAGGTTCAAGTCGTCTAGTCATACCAATTTTAAAAATATTCTCACCAAATGACCCTATGTTCGAAATAATATAAACAAAACCAGCCCGCGTATTCTTTTCTCGATTTAAAACATCAGACTTAACAGTTTCAAGTTCAGAAAGTTTTTCTTCACATTCTTTAATCTTATCTATGTAAAGGGTCTTTTCAACTTCATTATCCGTTTTCTGCAAGTATTTCATAAGCTTAGAGATTTCATTTTTAAACTGAGTTTCATCTTTCTCAATTTTAGCCTTTTCACGTTCGATTTCACGACGAACTTTTTCTTCTTCTTTTAATTGTTCTTGTATAAGTTTCTTTTGTACTCGTTCATCTTCTAATTTTTCTTGATACGAATGTGCTGTAATTAATTGTTGTAACTTATTTTCAAGAAACTCTTTTGTAATTTGTACTCCATCAGATTTATATATCTTATTTAGAGTTTCATAAGATCTTAGGATTTTATTCCTCATGGTATCAATATTTTTAAGTGTGACATTAGATATAGCTAAATCACATTCAGCATTAAACGAACGTAAAATCTGACGTATTTGAGTTGTAACAAACTTTTTATCATCGTTAATAAGCACATCTATAGCAGTATTATTTTTCACTAATTCAGCTTCTTCTAACTTATATCTAGATAATATATTTTTTAATTCTTGAGATGTTGCAAGCTCAAGTCCTTCAGTATCTATATTAACTACTGTTACTAAAGGCTCTAAATTCTCAACCTCTTGCTTTTTATTTTTCAACTCATCTTGAACTTTTGAAACTTTCGAGCATAACTGATTAAGCTCTGTATTCTTTTTACTAATCCGTACCTCAATATCATGCTCTATCTTCGCTTTTTCTTTTTCAATAGTCTCTTTTAGTGTAGCTAGGTTAGATTGGTTGGCCTCTATATCCTGAATAAGATTTTTATTCAAAATATACTGTTTATAAACTTCATTTTCAATTAATGCCCAATAATGATATCTAATTAGTAAGATTAAAGCCACCCCAATAAGCATAACCGGCCAGAATACACTAATACCTGCCATTAGGAAAACTGCAACATCTCCTATAAGAAATCTTTTCTCCCCTTTATTATCCATAATATTCCCCCCAAATACCTATAAATAATACATAATTCAGATAAATAATAAGATCAGCATTGATATATTTTATGTATATTATATCACGAATTATGCAAACAATGAAAAATATATGAAAACAGAGCTATCTCGTGACAAGATAGCTCTGTAAGAGAGTAAATCGTTATTTGAGTTGTCTTAATGATAACCTTTTATTTATTTCTCCCGTATGTTATTGTTCTCCCTATATTTCCTCCTCTCTTTCTCTCCCCCTATTACTTCATCTCCCCTACTTATTCTTCTCTTCCCCCTAACAGTTTTATCTTGTTAGGTCTCTCCAGGCGATAAATAGTTCAGCCACGACTTGTGGGTTTTGGCTGAGTTTGATGCGGGCTAGCATTTTGCGCACGTAGTTGCAATGTTCTAGCATAGCTTCGTTCAGCTTGTGTTTCACGTGGTGTGGGGCTTGGTACACCAAGATAGGTTTAAAGTCGCCCACGTGAATGTAGCTCGTATCTGGATCAGGGCCATCGGTGACGATGTACTGATAAGGTATCGCCACGTTAAAGAGACCATACACCACGTCCTTGCCGATAGGGCGTCGACATTTGATATGACCAAAGGTCAGATGTGGCCCATAGGTCTTAGGCGCCGTATAGCTGCTGCGCCGACCGTCGCTAGTCATGATGTAATTCGGTCTCAACCCTTCTTGTAAGGCTAGCTCTCGCAGGATGGTACGAATTGGCAGATGCACCAATTCTTGACGACCGTCTACGAAATAGCACATCGTGCTGTCACCACCGCCAGGTTCATAGGTAGGAATAAAACAAACAATATGATTCTTCGGATTCGTATAGATCAAATCCAAATTCTCTCCCTTCGATAGCCAAGTGGCCACCGCTACTGGTACTTCATTACATGTCATCATAGGAATTCTCTCCCCTCAACTTAGGAACATTCCTTTCAACAATACAATGAACACGTGTTCTGTGAAAGCAGATTCGCATGCTTTAATCTGCTGTTGGTTTAATTGTATATCACACTGTATAATTTGTAAATATATACACAAAACTATAGAAATTTATGTAAAATTAAAGACTTTATGATCTTGTAAAAGTAATATATACCTATATGCGTCATTATTTTCTCATTTAAATTGAGAATTGCATATTTTATGTATATCTGTTAATCGCGATTAACGTAATTATGCAATAATCAGAATATAAATAAGAAATTAAATTATATTAACACATATCATCCTGATACAAACTTGACTCTAACAGACTAACAGTCATATGTTTACTCTACATATTCTAATCGATTCAGAGTCATAAGAATCTAATACGTGTATAGCTCTTATGGCTGTATAGCCCTAGTGCATTCATATCTAGTGTACTCGTATTTTCTTAAAGTCTGTCGTCAAATATCTACGTAGTTTCCGCAGGGCTCGTTCGTGGCGCCGTTGGATAGCTTGGCGGCTACAGTTCAGTTCTTCGCTAACGGATACGAGGCTTTTACAATCACCGTACACACGCCGCAATAGATCTTGTTGATCTGGAGATAATCTACCGAGAGCCCATACGAGGCGAGCCCGTAGTCGTTGTTCCTCATCGGCCGTCATGATCATATCTGCTATATTTTCTCCAGATGAGAAGATATCCATGCCAACAGCTACCTCGCCATCATCGGTGATGCGGTCTAGTATATGAATCTCACGATGATTACGCAACCGCTCCCGCTTCCAATACCGCATGTAACCATACCTAACACCAGCTTTCACAAAGCCTGGGAACGGTACGGAGCCTTTTAAATCAAAGCTATAAATCGATTCTAAAAGGATGGCCCACAGATAGCTCTCTAGATCTTCACGGAACTCGCGGTTCCCCGTCTTATTCGTATAGTGTAAGATGAGTGGTCGATACCTGCGACAGAGCTCGATTTGAGCCGCATCATGGCGTAGCTCATCAGCGGACCACGGCTGGTAGCCCACCGTCTGAATCCTCATATTCGGATTTTGACAAATCGATACGAGGCTCTTATCCGATAAGGAGGTTAAGACCTGATGCCCACAGATGAGAGTCTGTAATTTCAACTCCTCTGGCACATTGTACTCTGGTTCCTTAGGCGGTATCGTTTCAGATTCTAGTTCTTTAGAAGAAGGTCTCTTAGAAAGCACTTCTTTGGAAGATGTTCCCTTTGAAGATATTTCCTCAGATTGTAAGCTTGCAGTTTTAATACAGGTTCGTTGTACTAACGGTTCTTCGTTTGTGTATAACATAAATCCCCTTTCCTGCCATGGCATAGCGCTTATCTACACAATAGCGCGGAACGGGGATTTTGACAAATTGGCAATTCCTTAGAATTCCCACATATTCTATTACGATCTAGCATTAATTTCTATCCATTAAAAGACATAACTATACACCTAGATACGTAATTGCTGAAAATAATACAAAAAAGACACCACAGAGGAAGGGTGGTGTCTTTTTTAGAGGAATTAGTACTACCATTGGGTAATAGTACGTAAGTTACGATTACTGATATACACGTTAAGAGTAACGTATTCTGATGTTATAAGTAATTGTACAGGTAATCATATTTTAAATTGTCTGATTACATGGCAATACAGGAGGCTTCCACAAAGTCTTTGAGTTGTGGTTTTACGTAGGTTTGGTACACGTCTGCACCATTGCCACGGACGATGTCGCCCCAGTATTTATACACATAGCGGTACCAGAAATGGAACATGCTATTTGTAAAATGGTAGTCAGCATATTTCGCTGGTCCACGGCTGTTCGCTTGGATACGACCTACGAGGCCCATGGCCATCAAGTCGTTTAAGCGCGATGTAAAGGTGCCGCTTTTAATTTGGCTCGCTTGCAACAGCTCCACATAGTATGGTCTCTCTAGTGTTGCAAGGCCCGATAGGATGGCGTTAGCACCCGTAATATTCTTCATATCTCGATGTAAGATATGTTGCGTTTCTTCAAAGAGTGCGCCCGATACGGAGAAGAACAAATTAATAATATTCGTCTCGATGCTTTCACCATTATCAAAGTACTGCACATAGGCAGGTAAACCACCTGTTACGGCAAATACAGTACGCAAGTCATCCTTCGCATAGTGAAGGCCCAAGGATTTCATGTCCACCAAGGAGAACGGTTTTACCTCAAAGTATTCCGACACATAGGAACCAATCAAACTGCGATCGCCAATGATGCGGCCATCGAGCTGTTCTAATCCATTGGCCATCAAGATGATGTTCAAATGGCTCGTTTCTTGATAAGCCTCTAACAAATCGCGCAAGTGGATAGGGAATTGAGGTACAGCCTCCACCAAGGAAGGGTAATCATCAATCACCACAGTCTGAGGCGTTTTTACACTGCTTTCAAATAGACCCTCAAAGGCCTCTTGCAAGCTAGTGATCGGTTCAAATTTGTCCTGCTCATCGGTAGGAACAAAACGTGCCTCAAGAGCTCGATTCATATCGGCTACATGAATTGCTTCATTAGCCATGCGACCTGCCAAGTACAGCGCCTTATGACGGCGTACGAGCTGGGAAGCCACATAGGATTTGCCACTGCGATGCGGACCATACACAACACACAAACTCATTTGATTCATCGCAATACGGGACTGGATACTCTCAATAATCTCAGCACGTCCCACAAAATTCATATACTCTCACCTCCAACATTCTATGGAGACTATTATATCATAAATTTAAAACAAATTTAAATTTATTTTCATATTATTAACATGACTTTTGATTATGTTAAATTTTTTACGCATAAAATACACTTATTTAATGGTTTACTTTTTACCCATACATTTGTGAAAGTTCCCATATTTACTACATTTTATACAGTTGTAAATCCAATATGACTATACAGAGGAAAGTATAAAAAAAGACGTGCCTATCTAGGATAAGCACGTCATGTTTATATGTATATCTGTATGTATATGTATATGTATATCTATATCTATATGTAATAGTTTTGTTTATGTATGATACCTGCGAGGGCGTTCCTAATATTATTGTGGCATTTGCGTTTGCATCTTCATGAGTAGAATATGCTTAACTGCATCATTGAGGCGCTCATTCGTAATCGTTCCGTTCGCCACGGCTTGGGTTAATGCTCGATGGACTTCATCTATGTGAACGGTGTCCGCATCAAGGAGGACGAGATCACTGCCCGCCACGATGGATGATACCGCAAAGTCCCCTATCTTTTGGTTTGCTTGCAAGGCGCCTACATCGACACGGTCTGTCATAACCACCCCATTATAGCCAAGCTCATGTCGTAACCAGTCCGTAATGATTGCTTTAGAAGCACTAGCTAAGTGTGCATTATCGATAGCCGGATTTTGCACATGACTCATAACTAGCATGTACGTATTCGCCGTCGTCTGTGTAATGAGTCGTTTGAATACAGCCACATCCGTAGTATTGAGGTATGCTTTTGCGTCATTAGCAGTCTCAAAGGATGCGTCGCCAAGGCTCACCGTTGGGAAGTAGTTATAACCGAACCACATTTGGTTGATTTGGTAACGCTCCGCCATGGCAAGATCCATATGGCCAGCCCACGTAGGGTCCGATGTATAGGACACATTCGGTACACCAAGGTTCGCATTCGGCCCGATGACGAGGTTGAATCCCATGTCGTGCATCTCGATAGCCGAACGGGTCGCCAAATTGATGATCCGTTCCATCGGCAGTTGGCCCCAACGATTTGGCTCTGGCAAGCGCAAGAAACTTTCATTAGAACGCAACACCTTATCTCGATTGATCGCGATATATGGCGTTACCATGCTCGCCGTTGAGGCCGTTTGCATGATGTCGTTTGTGAAAGCTTTCACTTGGTTTTTGTTATTTAGATTTTCATTGGTTAGCATAACGCCGCTCACACGGTATTTCCTGATGACGTCCTTTTGGGACTGTCCTACCGTGCTGCCATGAAGGCTAATCATCATCAGCTGGCCTATCTTGTCCTCTTGAGACATAGCCCCAAGCCAGGTATCTACCTTCTCAGGGACAGGCTTATCTGATTGCATGACGGCTCGATACGATACAGTTCGTACCTCTTCCTGCTCTGCCTGACTCTCATGATGGCATCCCGCAGTGCCGATGGCGGCGACGATCAAGGCCATGCCACATAGGGCACGCCGTAAAAACAAGTTCATCTCTCCACAAAACTCCTTGTAATACTCTCTTACATGTTACCTTTCTATATATTATACACTATATAATTCATCTTTTCCTCATGTGAAGGCTAGTTTTCTATATCAATTTATCATAATAAAGTTATAAAGTAGTAGTAACAATTAATATAAAAGGTAATTCATACATATAACATATATAAAACTATAAGAAGGTTATACATAAAAATCCTACGAATCGCATGTAAGATGACACTCAGTAGTCAATATCTACACAAGTATCAAGTCACTCATGACCCGTAGGATTTATTTCTGTTCAGTTAGTTACTCATATACCAGTCTAGCCACGCTAATGTATCGATGTATTCATCGCCAGAATACATTCGAAACGACTCGTACTGAGTAAATTAGCTAATTTGTAATAGGATTAGCCCTTATATTTAGGGGATGTTGGGCATGTTTCAGGTGTTACGTCTTTGCGATCACCAAGAACTGCACTGCGGTCTGTGTAGTGTGTATGCAATAATTCGTGTGCCTTGTGGCCCAATGGTTCTCCTAAGAAGTCTTTGTACAATGCTTGAATTTCTGGGTTTTCATAGGAAGCAACCCATTTGTAGTTCGCATCAGCTTCATAAAGACCACCGATACGAGCTTCCTTAGTTTTCACAGCTTGCGGCAATTTAGTGCGCGGTTGACCGCCGCCACCAATACAGCCGCCTGGGCAAGCCATAACCTCGATGAAGTCATAGTGTTTGTCGCTGTCTTTTAACGCATTAAGGAAGTCACGTGTATTTTTACCGCCATGTACTACAGCAACGGACAATGTAACGTCATCACCTAATTGAACAGTAGCCTCTTTAACGCCTTCCATACCACGAACGTCTTCGAGGTGAGTCAAAGCATATGGAGGTGGCTCTTTATCAGTAATGAGCTTATACGCTGTACGCATAGCTGCTTCCATAACACCGCCAGTGTTACCGAAGATGATGGATGCACCAGTTTCCATACCGATTAAGTCATCGAATTGGGACTCTTCAATAGCATTGAAGTCGAGGTTCTCCTCTTGGATCCAACGGATGAACTCACGTGTGGTAATAGAAATGTCTGTATCCATGCCAAGGGATTCGTCATTGTGGTAACGAGCTGCTGCATTTTCTTCTTCCCGTTTTGTTTCTGCTTTTTTTGCCGTACAAGGGTTTACAGATACAGATACGATGTTGCTAGGATTAATGCCTTTTTTCTCAGCAAAGTATGTTTTAATCATAGCCGCTTCCATAGCGATACAAGAACGTGTGGAAGACAAGTTAG
>OGEC01001190.1_pt1 | contig 13998 bp, 14 predicted proteins | sample 1570551 | NCBI WGS metagenome assembly OGEC01 (sample SAMEA2582127, study PRJEB24529) | metagenome | biome: Human gut stool | place: China | collected 2011 | reverse complement strand
GCATTGGCCTGGTCACGAAATTCCTTATACCTGTGTGTGCAAAGAAAATCCTGCAGCATACTCAAAGATTCGGAATTGACAATGGCAGCTTTTAAAAGCTCAAAATCAGCTTTTTCACTAAGATATTCAAGGTCGTCCAGATGAGTACGTGCTGTAGAAGTCAGGTAAGGTGATTGCTTATACTCGTCAATAATCTGCCGGATGTCTGTTGCGTTTCCTTTCTCCCGGAGGCTGTCGATTCCTTGAAACAGAAAATCATCGTATAACGCGCGAACTTCCGGAAGGAATGGACGCGTGTCTTTATCCGTGAAGAATTTCTGCATGTTGGCGTTATCAAAAAATGCCTTGAAATTCGCTGATGTCGGATTACTCTTTACAATCTGGTAAAGCCGTTTGTTTTCCGCAGTGTTGATTTGAGAGATAAATTTGCCGTTCGGATATTCCGTGATGTACGTTTGATAAATATTCAGCGTAGGTGTTTTCAGCATACCTTCCAGTAAAGCCATTTCACGGATGTCCCGCACCTTTTGCAAGATGGCAGAATCTCCCGGATAACCGCTTGACTGGATACTGTCCATCAACGTCTTGCTAAAAGGGATTTGATCTTTCGAAGCTTCCAGAATGGAGATAACAGCCAGTTCCGCTTTGTTTTGTACGTTGGAAAGTTGTATTTTCTCTTCTTCACAGATATTGGGAAAATAAGCTTTCGTTGCCCTTTCGTAGCATCCGAAATAGTTGGTGGCAGCCTGTTCGCTTTGCTCGTTCCACAATCCGTTGAGCACATCCAATAATGCCAGTTCCTCGGCATAATAGGTTTGTGTCTCGTCATCTATCTTATCACGGTTTTTCTGCCATTTGTCGGCGTCATTATCGTTCAGATACCTTAGCAGCTTTTCCAGGCGGCTCTGCTTTTGTGCCATTGCCTGTGGAATGCAGGCGACCAGAAACAAACTCAAAATAATCGATAAAAATATACTTCTTTTCATTGCTTTTTGGTGTTAGGTTAAAATAGTTAGTGATGAAAATTCATAAAAATACCTTCATTCTCGAATGAATATTATACTTTTGTATTGAGAACAAATTTGAATGCCAAGGGTTTGTTAAAAATCCACATTGTTTTTATAATGCTGTTATGAATACCAATTATATAGATGAATTGAACGAGAGTCAGTGTGCTGCAGTGACTTATAATGACGGTCCTTCGCTGGTGATAGCCGGTGCAGGTTCGGGGAAGACGCGCGTATTGACTTATAAAATCGCTTACTTGCTGGAACAGGAGAACGGCTACAATCCGTGGAATATCCTTGCACTGACCTTTACGAATAAGGCGGCGCGCGAGATGAAAGAGCGTATTGCCCGTCAGGTAGGTATGGAACGGGCACGTTATTTGTGGATGGGGACTTTCCATTCCATCTTCTCACGGATTCTTCGTGCCGAAGCAACATTTATCGGGTTCACTTCCCAGTTCACCATCTATGATACGGCTGATAGTAAGAGTCTGCTCCGTTCCATCATCAAAGAGATGGGATTGGACGAGAAAACTTATAAACCGGGAGTAGTGCAGGCACGCATCTCCAATGCCAAAAACCATTTGGTCACTCCTACGGGATACGCTGCCAATAAAGAGGCTTACGAAGGAGATATGGCTGCCAAGATGCCTGCTATCCGTGATATCTATACTCGTTATTGGGACAGATGCCGTCAGGCGGGAGCGATGGATTTTGATGATTTATTGGTATATACCTATATTCTGTTTCGTGACTTTCCGGAAGTGCTGGCACGTTATCGCGATCAGTTCCGTTATGTATTGGTGGACGAGTATCAGGATACGAATTATGCGCAGCATAGCATTGTTCTGCAACTGACTAAAGAAAATCAACGGGTCTGTGTAGTGGGAGACGATGCGCAAAGTATCTATTCTTTCCGTGGGGCGGATATTGACAATATTCTCTATTTTACAAAAATCTACCCCAATACGAAAGTCTTTAAACTGGAGCAGAATTACCGTTCCACACAAACCATTGTTTGTGCTGCCAATAGCTTGATTGAGAAGAATGAACGCCAGATACGGAAAGCCGTGTTTTCGGAGAAAGAAAAGGGGGAACCTATCGGCGTATTTCAGGCGTATAGCGATGTGGAAGAGGGAGATATTGTAGCTAATAAGATTGCAGAGCTACGACGGGAGTATCGCTACGGATATGCTGATTTTGCCATCCTATATCGTACGAATGCACAAAGCCGTATTTTTGAAGAGGCTCTTCGGAAACGAAGTATACCTTATAAGATTTACGGAGGACTTTCGTTCTACCAGCGAAAAGAGATAAAAGATGTGATTGCTTATTTCCGTTTGGTAGTGAATCCGAATGATGAAGAAGCATTCAAGCGGATTATTAATTATCCGGCTCGTGGTATTGGAGATACGACAGTCGGGAAGATTATATCGGCGGCTACCGATCATGGTGTAAGTCTTTGGGCGGCACTCTGTGAACCATTGAGTTACGGACTGGATATAAATAAAGGAACGCATGCAAAACTGCAAGGCTTTCGTGAATTGATAGAAGGTTTCATTGTCGATCAGGCAGATAAGAACGCTTATGAAATAGGAACGAATATCATCCGTCAGTCCGGCATTATCAACGATGTCTGTCAGGACACATCCCCCGAGAACCTAAGCCGTAAGGAAAATATAGAAGAGTTGGTGAATGGAATGAATGACTTCTGCGCTTTGCGGCAGGAGGAGGGTAATCCGAATGTGTCTCTTACCGATTTCCTTTCGGAGATTGCATTGCTTACCGATCAGGATTCCGACAAGGCGGATGATGGGGAAAGGATAACGTTGATGACAGTTCATTCGGCTAAAGGATTGGAGTTTAAGAATGTATTTGTGGTCGGTCTGGAAGAAAACCTGTTTCCCAGTGGGATGGTAGGAGATTCTCCCCGGGCACTGGAAGAAGAACGTCGTTTGTTCTATGTAGCTATTACTCGTGCGGAGGAACATTGTTATCTGTCTTTTGCCAAAACCCGTTTCCGTTATGGAAAGATGGAATTTGGAAGCCCCAGTCGTTTCTTGCGTGATATCGATGTTCATTACTTGCAACTGCCGCATGAGGCAGGAGTGAGCCGTGCTGTCGATGAAGGTGCAGGACGTTTCCGTAGAGAGATTGAAGGAGGATTCACCCGTTCAGCTTCTCCGTCGCGTGCCCCTTTCGGAAGTACATCTTCCGAACAGCGTGAACGTCCGAAAGCACAGATCATTGCTCCCAGCGTACCGAGGAATTTGAAGAAAGTTAGTACTGTTAGCCCAAGTAGCGGTGCACAGGCAACCTCTTCCACTTCGCCATCGGTAGCAGGAGTACAGGCCGGACAGATGATAGAGCACGAACGTTTCGGATTGGGTGAAGTGATTAAAGTAGAAGGAACGGGAGACAATGCGAAAGCAACTATTCATTTTAAAAATGCGGGAGACAAACAACTATTATTACGTTTCGCTCGTTTTAAAGTGGTAGAATAAATAATAACACTAAATAGAGAGACTCATGAAGAAACAACTAACAGTAATTTTGCTTTCCGCTTTGATTGTGAGTGGATGTGCGTCGGGGCGTATGGGAAATCCGGGAGCTATCATGGCAGGTGCTTCTATCGGAGGTAGTCTGGGAAGTTCGATAGGCGGACTTATCGGAGATAATAATCATGGCTGGAGGGGCGGTTACCGTGGTTCTGCTATTGGGAATATTGTGGGAACCATTGCCGGTGCGGCTATTGGAAACGCGTTGACGGCGCCGAGGCAAGAGCAAATAGAGGAGGATGCGTATATTCCTGAAGTACGGGAAGTGCGTGTGCAAAAGTATAAGAAACAGCCGCAAGTGCAACAGCCTATTTCTCAACTGAAGTTGCGCAAGATCCGTTTTATAGATGATAATCGCAGTCATGTGATTGATGCGGGAGAAAATAGCAAGATAATCTTTGAGATTATGAATGAAGGGAGAAATCCTGTTTATAATGTAGTTCCTGTGGTAGAAACGGTGGGGAAGGTGAAGCATCTCGGCATTTCTCCTTCCGTGATGGTGGAGGAAATTCTTCCGGGTGAAGGCATCCGTTATACCGCTTCCATTCATGCAGGTGAAAAATTGAAAGACGGTGAAGTGACATTCCGTGTCGCAGTGGCGGACGAGAATGGAATGATTTGTGATTCGCAGGAATTTACCTTGCCTACACAGCGCGGAAACTAGAGTTAAAAGCCCGAAATATTCGGTTTAAATATAGTGACGGTATTTGCCTTGGATAGTGACGCTATCCTAAGCATATACCGTCACTATGTTGATGGGATAGCGTCACTCTTTAATGATCCATTTTCCTAAATTCCGTTTCTCGGCATCAAAGGAAACGCCTACCTTTATGAGCTTCCTGCCGTCAACACTATAAGGTAACATATAAGCTTTTTCATCTATCTGCCGTAAAGCGTCTTCGGCTCTACCCTCTAGTTTGAATTCGAATACATAGATATAATTGGCGGTCTTTACTACAGCATCTGCACGACCGATGGCAGTGCGTACTTCCGCTTGTGTGAATTGGCCCATTAGTTTGAAAACTAGATAGAATACAACTTGATAATGACGTTCCATTTTCGAATTCAATTCGTAGGGGAAGTCAGCGAAGAAACAGCTCAAACGGGTGAGGAATGCTTCAACGTCTCCATTACATCGTTCGCGAACAAATTTACCGATATAAAAAGACGTATCGGTTGATGAAACTGGAGTATAAAAAGGGGTGGCAAAGTTGAGAAAACCGTATTTCACTTCTTCATTGGGAAATCCCAATGTATATACCCTGAATTTCGGGTCGTAAGACTTTATCGTCAAATACCCACTCTGATAAATCATCGGTACAGGATTGCCGATATTTGCCCTGTCGTCACTCAAAGAGACGGAAGAAACTTCGATGCCATCAAGTTCACGAGGGTCAAAATCAGTCTTTTTAAGTATCTCCACCAGGAAAGTGGGAGTGCCGCTGGCAAACCAATAGTCGCCGAAACGCAGTTTGTCGAGGGCACTAAGTACGCTAAACGGGTTATATATTGGAGCAAATCCCTTGCTCGGAGAAAAACGGTAACCCTCATATTGTCGGGTAAGTTGTTCCACTACATTGTCATAAGTTGCTTCCGTTTGTGCAGCCAGTGCCTGAAGTTCAGGGGCAAAAGTAGCTTCTATTTCAGGGCAGGTCATGCCACAGAGAGCATTGTATTCGAGGTCGAAGCTGATATCATTGAGCTGATTAAGCGTACTGAATATCCCCATTTGCGCAAATTTTGTCACTCCGGTGATAAAGACAAACTGCAAGTAAGCATCGGTACTTTTGAGCACGGTATAAAAGGCTGTCAATGTTTTACGATAGTCGTCTTGCAATTCCGGATTATCGAATGATTGTAGCATGGGTTTATCATATTCATCAACGAGCACAACTACCCTGCGTCCGTTTTGTTCATAGGCTTGTTGGATGATTGTGGCGAACCTGCCGGAAAATGTCATTGTTCCTTTATCAATACCGTATTGTGTTTCCCACCTTGTCAGGTGAAATTCCAGCATTTTCTCTAATCGTTCTTTGCTGTCATATTTTTCAGCATTTAAGTCGAGGTGAAGTACCGGATATTCGAACCAATTCTGTTCCAATTGTTCGATAGCAAGTCCCTTGAAGAGTTCTTTCTGTCCTTTGAAATAAGCTTCAAAAGTAGATAGTAGCAGACTCTTTCCGAAACGCCGCGGGCGACTAAGGAAACAAGGAGCACCCGCTTGTACCAAACGAAACACCAACGCAGTCTTATCCACATAAAGAAAACCTTCAGAGCGGAGTTTTTCGAAGCTTTGTATTCCTATCGGGAGCTTGCGGAGCATATTAACGGATGCATTCATAACAACTTTCATTTTCAATATAACAATGATACGGGCAAAGATAACAAATTCAGATTGTATTTTGTCCAAGATATGCGTAAAAACGTTATCTTTGTTCATGTTTCAACAAAAAACATTAGATTGATATGAAAGAGATATTTAGAAGATATCCTATCGGGATACAGAATTTTGAGCAGTTACGTAATATGGATTGTGTATATATTGATAAAACCGCATTGATTTATCAATTAGTCCATACAAATAAGATTTATTTCCTTAGTCGTCCGCGTCGCTTTGGAAAAAGTCTTCTAGTCTCTACTCTTGAAGCTTATTTTTCCGGAAAGAAAGAGTTGTTCGAAGGATTGGCTATGGAACAGTTAGAGAAAGAATGGACTGTTTATCCTGTGTTGCATATTGATTTTAGTAGAACGAAATACACCACAATCGAAGATTTGCAAGAGCAATTGAATCTTTATCTAAGCGAATGGGAGAGGACTTATGGGAAAAATGAAGAAGAAACGAGCTATGCAGCCCGTTTAACCGGTTTGCTTCAACGAATCTACCAACAGACAGGAAAGCAGGCTGTTGTATTGATTGACGAATATGATGCACCTTTATTGGATAGTAATAGCGACTCTGCTTTACAAGGACAATTGCGAACTGAAATGCGGAAGTTTTTCAGTCCTCTTAAAGCGCAAGGGCAATATCTTCGTTTCTTGTTTCTGACAGGAATCAGCAAGTTCAGTCAGATGAGTATATTTAGTGAGCTGAATAACTTGCAGAATATCAGTATGAGCGATGATTATAGTGCTATTTGTGGTATTACAGAGCAAGAGTTGCTAAGTCAGATGCAACCGGATATTGAGAGGATAGCTCAAGCGAATAATGAAACCTATGAAGAAGCTTGTCGGCATTTGAAACGGCAGTATGACGGTTATCATTTCAGCAAGATTTGTGAAGATATTTACAATCCGTTCAGCCTTTTCAATGCATTTTCGCAAAGAGATTATAAGAGCTTTTGGTTTTCTACCGGTACGCCTACTTTCTTGATTGAAATGTTACAGCGAATGGACTTCAGTCTTACTCTATTGGAAAAGATGGAAGTGAAAGACGAAGATTTTGATAAAGCGACAGAGGTTATTACCGATCCGATTCCTGTACTTTATCAGAGTGGCTATTTGACTATTAAAGGATATGAACCTCTCTTTCGTACATATACATTAGGTTATCCCAACGAAGAAGTTAAGATAGGCTTTATTGAGACTCTGATCCCTTCCTATCTCAATCAACCGACACGTGAAAGTAATTTTTATGTAGTCTCTTTTGTAAGAGACCTGATGAAAGGTGATATTGAGCAGTGCCTTCTTCGTACTCGTTCTTTCTTTTCTTCTATACCTTATGATTTGGAGAATAATCAGGAAAAGCACTATCAGACTATTTTCTATTTGTTATTCCGTTTGATGGGGCAATATGTGGATGTAGAGGTTAAGAATGCTATTGGTAGGGCTGATGTGGTAATCAAGATGCCTGATGCGATTTATGTGTTTGAATTTAAGGTAGACGGAACTCCCGAAGAAGCGTTGGCACAAATTAATAGTAAACAGTATGCCATTCCTTATGAGGTAGAGCATCGCAAGGTTGTTAAAGTTGGAGTGAATTTCGATAGTACAACGCGGACTTTGGGACAGTGGAAGATAGAATATTCTTAGTAGAAAGAAATTGAAGCATATATACTTGAAATCAAACATTTTCTGCTTACCTTTGTTAGCTTGAAACAAGATAACAAGAAAGGAGACGAACTTATGTCAAGTAATTATATTCGTTTCGATTGGGCTATGAAACGTTTATTGCGTAATAAAGCCAATTTTGCAGTTCTTGAGGGCTTTCTAACTACTCTTTTGAATGAAAAGATAATCATTCGGAAGCTTTTAGAGAGTGAAAGCAATCAAGAAGATGAGTTTGATAAGTATAATCGTGTAGATATGCTTGCTGAAAACTCGAAAGGTGAACTTATTCTGATTGAAGTTCAGAATAATAATGAGTATGCTTATTTTCAACGTATGCTGTTTGGTACTTCAAAATTAGTAACCGAGTATATTAATCGTGGAGAAGGTTATGATAAAGTACGTAAAGTATATAGTGTCAATATTGTCTATTTTTCTTTAGGTAGTGGCAAAGATACCGTATATCACGGTAAAACGGAATTCCGGGGAATTCATCAGGGAGATATGCTTGAACTGACTCCTTTTCAAAAACAAACTTTTAAAGTGGATACAGTAAGTCAACTTTATCCTGAATATTATATTTTGAAGGTCAATGATTTTAATCAGGTAGCTAAAAGTCCGTTGGAAGAATGGATCTATTATCTGAATACAGGTGATATTCCTGATAGTGCGACTGCTCCAGGTTTAACAGAAGCCCGTGAACGATTAAAACTTGACAAGATGACTAAAGCAGAGCTTGATGCTTACTATCGCCATTTGGATAATATTGTCATATTAAAAGATAATATATTCACTGAACGTGCTGAAGGACGCGCAGAGGGTCATGCTGAAGGGCGTGTAGAGGGTCGTATGGAAGGTATTAATGAAGGTCGTCTGGAAGAGAAAAGGGAAGCTGCAAGCAATATGAAGTCTTTAAATATTCCTCTCGATGTTATTTCGCAAGTCACAGGTTTGTCTATAGAAGAGATAAAGGCGTTGTAATAAACGCCTTTATATAATTGTTAGTATCCTATATCATCTTAGACATGATATAGGATTTTTTATATATGAAAGTCTTGAAATGAGAACATACATAAAAATAGGATATTTTATGCGTTTCTCCTGCTTGAATTTAAGACAGAGTCTTGTATGCAAATAAATATGTGAGTAATTAGGGATTATGGAAATCCGTGGTGCTTTATTTTATATTATTTGGATGCTTATTGTTTGCTGTAAAGAGATTATTTGCGGATATTCGTTTGATTATTTGATAAGTACTTTCTTTTTGCTATATTTGATTTGGATGGAATATAGTGTGAAATAGCTGAAAATATACCGATAAATTTGGGTCTCACCGATGAATGTATTGTTCCTCGGTGAGGAAGGAAGCGACGCACACCGGGCAACGAGTCGTTCCTCGGTGAGGAACAAAGCTTAGTTAGCGGTAAATAATTCGTTTTTTATCCCTTATTTATGTAATATTTAGTCTGAAAACGGTATATTCTTGCATTGATTTATGCATTTATTTCTCTTCTTGCTTTTATTTTGATTTAATATTTATAGAGTGAATCTTAAAAATAGACTAATTTCTTTGGTTGGAAAGATTATTTTTGATATAACCAAAAACTCAAAATAGTTTTTATATTGTCTGTCAATTATTGCAAATAATGCTACCTTTGTGCTATTCAAACAGATAAAATAAGTCACGCTATGAAATTACTAACGAAACTAAGCGGTACAATTACATTTAAAGATAAACAAAAGATGCGCCTTTTGCTAATAATATTTATTCTGGAGATAGTATTATTTTTCATTCTAGGACAATTATATTGTGAGGCTAGAAAAAAAGGCACTTATATACGACTCAACACCTAGCCGTTTGCCATAACTTTTAGTTATAATAAAAAAGCTCTTTCTAGTTGGTGTTAACTGGAAAGAGCACGTTTCTTTGTTTGATATAAATTTGGATATTCAGATCAAACCTTTATCTTTGCAAATAAGAGACAGTATGCTTGTCATAATACTACGTGGATAATTGGAAAGGGTCTACGTAGTTAGGCTTTTGACTATAAATTAAAAACTTTTTTATTATGAAAAAGCATATCTGCAACAAAGAAAAGACCGTTGAGGTTGATGGATATATTGCCATTAGAGATAATCAAGTGGTAATTGTCAAACCTTATAAACGTTGTCCTCCTACTAACAAGAAGTAGGCTTTGTTGGGAGCTGCATTTAGTAGATGCAGCTCTTCTTATTTGGTTTCAAAGATACTAAGTTATACTTAATTCACAAGCATAATATCTGCTAATAATACTTAATCACTTCCACTTTTGTCTCATACTTTTTTGATTTAGTTTATTAATAATCTTTTTCTCTAATAGCTTCCAATATATCCGCTAAATCTTGTTCTAATACAAACTTATCATTTGAATATCGTTCTAAGGGATTTGTATTATCATTGAAAAACTTCATCTTAGCAGGAAAAGCATCGGATATTTCAAAAAATTCGCAAACCTTTATATTATTCTGTTTATCTACAATAGCATATATATCCTCTAAACTCATTTCATTCTTCGTTTCTATTCTATACTTAATCTTATAAGTATAAACAGTATCACTTTCAATGGAATCTTTAAGTTCTGTTTTTAGATTTAATTTAGTTACTGAATATGTTAAGTTATCAAATGATTTCAGATTTTTCAAAGCGGTTTGCATTTCTTCTATTTTAAATCTAAAATTAGGATTGCGAGGTTCAATGAATTTTAAGTATTCTATGAAATCGGAATCTGTTATTAATGGAGAGATTGAATCAACAACATCACTAATATTTATAGTTTCTCTTGCCTTTTTGACTATACTATCCATGCTTATAGTATTGTGTAATTTAATAGATACTATCTCTTTAAGAGATGAAGGAGTATCAAAATTTTCATTTACATAAGCTTTGAATTGTTTTTCAATTTTCTGTTCTACGGTCATTTGCTGGCAGGAATTGAACCCTAGTAGCACCAAAAGGGAAAGTAGTTTTAGCTTCTTCATAACATTTTGCGTTTTATTGGTTAATACTAAATAATAATGTTTCCATTTAGTTAGCATCACCTCACGCATATATATGAAAAAGGCGTAGAGCTAATGCCTAACGCCATCGAGGGCTACCACACCCTACTCACTTATAGGCAAAAGTCTACGCCAGTATATGGCGTATAAACGCAATACACCCATAAGTGAGTTCCAAAATAGCCTTATTGCTGTCAATGTGGTAGTTCGATGGCGATTAGGCTATAATACGTAAAAAGCGTACCATCTATTCGATGATACGCTGCAAATATAAGAATAACTTCATAAATTACAAACTGTTAGTCCTTCTTCTTTTCCTCCTTGTCTTTATCTTTCTCATCTTCGACTTGATCCGGTGTTTTCCCTTCCGCAATGTGCGCCATCTTTCGGAGAAGTTCATCGAACTGTTCTTTAGGAACAGAAAAGTTAATCTCTAACCTCACTGTTTTAATGTTACCTAGGTCTATTTCTTGTTTCTTTTTCTTTCCCATAACTAAGCTGCATTACGCAAAAGTAAATTAAATCTTTGAGAATCGGTAAAATTTCGAGTATTAAATCGGAAAATATATTCGTCAATATACCTCTGCATATATTTTTTGCTTACATGATAGTATATCCCAAATATCATTCTCTTGAAATGTGACCATACATTTTCGATACCGTTCGTACTAACAACAATTATCTCGCCTTCATCTGTTGCATAGGTCGTACCATAGAAATGTTTTTCATGGTCTACCGACCTTTGTACATACTTCCCATGCAGTCCACTGTAATCCCAACCATCAGTATAAACAACACTACCTAATTCAACTTTTTCTTTGATAATCGGAACTATAGTTTTAGCTTGTGTATTGGGGACAACTTTGGCAATAACCTTACCACCTCTTTCAAGTATTCCGAATACAGGAACTTTGTCCTTATAATTACGTCCTTGACATTTCTCTACTTTCTTATCCTTATGTCTATTTTTATTCTTCCCACCTACAAACGCTTCATCAATTTCAACCTCACCGGATAAAGTATGGCTATTCTCCATCTCCATATATTGTCTAATCTTATGGAGCATCTTCCACGCTGTTTTTTGAGTTATACCTAAATCTCTCGCTAATTGACATGATGAAACACCTCTCTTATGTGACAAGAATAACATCATAGCATAAAACCATGCTTTCATAGGCAGTTTAGTATTGGCAAATGCAGTACCAGTTTTAACATCAAAGTATCTTCCAGTATTCTTGCATTTATACTTACCATTACCACATTTATAAACCTTAGAATTACTGTCATAAGGCGAAATGACTTCATCTCCCCATCGCATCTTCTCAAAATATCTGATGCAACTTTCTTCATCAGGAAAGTTTTCAGATAGAGTTAAAAGAGTAAAATCGGTTTTCATAACGTCAAATTTTTAGCTATCCAAATATACTAAAAATCAACGATATTAGCAAACAATTTGCAATATATTTTCAAGAAGGTTTTTCGCAAAGATGCTAAAAAACATTCTTATACAACATATAGAGCAATGTACTGCTTATAAACTATAAACAGTAATTTTGTAGACAATATAAACATATAAAATATGATAACCCCAGAAATGAAAGACTATATCTTGCGGTATATAGTTGAAAATGAAGATATTCGTATAATGATAGACTGCACTACAATGGCTAGTGAGTTAAATACAACATCTGTTTCTATTGAAAAGATTTTAAATCAGTTTGAACGATTAAATTTATGTAAAATCAACAATTACTATGGAGACACATGCGATATAACAGTACAAGCAGAAGCAGATGATTTAATGTTTCGTGGTGGATTCGTTTTTCAAGAAGAAATATTAAAGGCTAATTTAGATAAATTAGCAATAGAGTTAGAATATTTATCAAAAGAAACATCCGGCACTACATTAAACAGAGTATATACCATGCTTTCAATATTAGGCATAATATTACAAGCGGCTCCATCTATCGATGGAAAATGAAGCATTTCTACACCATCCAACAAACTTGTCTAAAAGGGTATCAAAATCAGGAACATCGGCATCAATAGGCATACTATCTGTGTACACTATAATATCTCCTGCCTTTACAGTTCTTTCCTTTTTATAAGGGAATGAACCACTATCATTATAAATATACTTTGTTGTAATAGTTATTACTTCTTCTTCAATTTTCTTTTCCATAATCTTTAATTTTTAATTGTTATTACTTTTTGTTATGACCTAACCCACTAGTGTCGGGTCGTATATAAGTGCCGAAAAAAAATGTTCAGTGAAAGAGTGGAAAGTGTTTTTAAAGCAGTTTTTTTGCAACATTTACAAGAAGATGCTTTTGATGGTTATTTTTACACTAGTGGGAGGAAACAGCGATTGGAGGAGTATCCTGATACGGTTTATATAACAGATGAAAGTGGAAAACGTGGATACTGCTTGGATAAAGAAAAAAGTTCTAAAAATGTAACATCTGATCCACGATTAAGTTTTTTACATACTGCTTATTTATCTAAACATCCTTTAGTAGTGGACTCTTTATATGAAAAATGGCAACTGCATTTGAAGCAGCAAAGTTTGTCTGGCACTTTTGCATTGCAGCTTTTGGTATCCGATAAAGATGAAAATATTACAGAAAGTGTATACCCTGACTCTTTTTTACATGAAAATTGTATACCAGAATTCGATATTACGGCAGGTTATCGTTGCGAGGTTGAAGTAAAAGGCTTTTTCTACTTTTCATTTTTTACTCTTGTGGGTGTAAGAGGCTTTGTTTATGGCTTTATTTATTGGCTGTGTGCAGTTATTATTAATATAGTGATATTTTTTAGAAAGAGATGGCAAAAGAACATTGTTGTTCCTACCTCTGTTCATATTTATCAAATGGACCAAGATATTATGTTTGATGCAGATTTGAGAAAGCTTATATTTGGTAAAGAGGAAATTCAGATACCACCACAAACAGCTATTTTATTAAAACATTTTTTAGAAGCTCCAGATTACATATTGAAAGACGAAGAAATCAAGAAAATATTTTGGTCGGATAAATCAAATAATGATCCGAGACTTCATAATGCAATAAGTCGTTTGCGAAGAGTTTTTGAGAATGTTCCATCTATTGAGATTCAAAGATATGAAAATATTGGATATCAATTGCAAATTAGAAGGAACAAATAAGAAACTATAATTTCCGATGAAATGGGATTTTTTTGAATGAGAGCCTTATCTCTATGATAGTATATATAGTAGATAGATTCGGTTAGATAGAAATGGATAGATTAATCTATTGGTGGTTGTAATCCAATTGCCTACTTTCGTTTTCATTAATTAATCGATAAAACTATAGTATATATGAAGAAACTAT
>OGEC01001185.1_pt1 | contig 14081 bp, 6 predicted proteins | sample 1570551 | NCBI WGS metagenome assembly OGEC01 (sample SAMEA2582127, study PRJEB24529) | metagenome | biome: Human gut stool | place: China | collected 2011 | reverse complement strand
CGTTACTTTTTAGCCATTTGCTGTCGTGAATTTTCAGCGCCTCGTTCGCCGAAAATCGCACCAGGCCCGCACAATCCTGCTGATACCAGCGCGGACTTGGCCCCTGGCGGAGCTGTTCCTGTGCAATGCGTACAAACCACGCGCGAAACAGCCCGGATTGTTCGACATTCAGCATTTCGCTATGGGCAACAACACAACACAGCCAGCAAATCAGCGCCAGCAGTCCGTGCCTCATAGCGGCTGCCAGGTTATGGGTAGCCACTGCCAGGCGGCACCGGGTTCCATCTGTGCCAGCTTCATGACATAACGCGGTTGTTGAGATAAAGCGTCCAGCTTCGGCATTAATAAAGTTTGTGCGGCATTATAAAAAACCGGTTCGAGATTCTTCGGCAAACTGGTCAGCGTTTCGTTACGCAGCAGTTTCGCCACGCCTTGTGGATTGATATAGAGCGGAACGATGCCGTCAGTGGGTATCACATCCACCATTGCCGGGCGGGTTTTATTCAGTGTTTGCAGCGCGTTATTAACCAGCGTGTCATCGAGGGAGAAAAGCAGCGTTTTGTTTTGCATCGCCAGCGACACGCGGAAAAAATAATCCGACATTAATTGATCGGGTTGCGCCGCCTGCGCTTTCGGATACTGGCCGTATCGGGAACTCACTTCGCGACGCCAGATTTGCGCTTCGCCCTGCTGCGTCTGGTTTACCGGCAAAACACCTTCTGGCGCTTTGCTTTCGTGCGCACCAATATTTTGCGTAAACAGTTTCCCAGGCAGTTGTGCCTGTTCGGCTGAGCCATCAAATTGACCAACAAATAGCGGGGTTTGTAATTTTGAGTCTTCATACCAGCACAGCCCGGCTGCACCATCTAACGCCCCGTTCAGCTTGTCGTTTTCCTGGCTGATGTGCGAAAGCATCTCTTCGGCAATACCATGCGAATACGGCACCGCCACACAGAAGCTGGCCCCGGCAGGCATACTGTTCCATACCGGCGTAAAATCGAAACTGGCATCTACGCTGGCGGATTCATCATTTAACGCCACAAAGCTATGCCAGCTGTCGTTGCTCATTTCGAAGCGTACGCCAGCAAAAGAAGGCATTAATCGCTGGTAGCCAAACCCCAGCAACCTGGCGCTGACAACAATACGCTGGCGTACTGGCGTTTTTTCAGCAGCACGCTCTTCCAGGCCAAAGCTGGCTTGCCAGCGTTTTTTACCGCTCAACAAATCACTTGCGATCGCCGTGGCTTCGGTATCCTGTTGGTCATCTTTAAACAGCATATCCGAACTGGAAAACGCCAATATTTTGTCCTGATAAGTCGCAAACATCAGGACGTTATTGCCGTTATAGCGCAACTGATAAACAGGAATAGTTTCACTATTTATCTTGATGCTACTAATTTCCGTCTTGCTTAACTGGCTGTCGCTGGTGGCGGCAAACAGCAATGGCTCCAGCAGTTTGCTTAAACCACTACGCTGGATCAGCACCATATAATGAGAAAGATGGCCTTGTTTATCGTGCCACAGTGCCGCCTGCGCGGGCTGGTCTAAGAGTGACGAAAAGAGCTTATCTTTCAGCGTGAGATCGTGTTCATAGACAATGCGGCGAATGCTGCCTTCAATGCCCAGACGATCGGCATGATTCTGATAATAGAAAACGAAATCTTCGCTCAGAACATCGTGGAGAAACGGAATGGTAAGGAGATCGTTGGGAAGCTGGCTCAGAGAGTCGCTGTCGAGAAAGAGGTCCGGCTCATTGAGATCGATTTGCAGATTGTTGTGCACCACCAGTGGCGACAACGTTTTTTCTGGCCCACTGCCAGAGTATTGTAATGCCCATACGCCAGCGGATAGCAGCGCTATTGCCCCAAAACCAACAAGGCCATAAAACCGCCAGCCTTTCGCCTTTTTTTCACCACTCATTGCCACATTCCTTGTGTATAGCCAGCCATTTTTTACGGGCACAGCCAAACTTTACCGCGCCCTAATACGACAAAAGCCCAGACTTTACAGCCTGGACTTTTCAATTCAAAAAAGGGAGATGGCTCCCTTTTGGCATGAAGCGATGAAATTATTCTTCTTCTGGCTCGTCGTCAACGTCCACTTCCGGAGCGATTTCATCGTCCCCTTCCGCGGCACTGCCGTCGATGGTATCCAGATCTTCCTCGTCAACCGGTTCAGCAACACGTTGCAGACCCACCACGTTTTCATCTTCCGAAGTACGGATAAGGATTACGCCCTGGGTGTTACGGCCTACGATGCTGATTTCCGAAACGCGAGTACGTACCAGCGTACCGGCATCGGTGATCATCATGATCTGGTCGCAGTCATCTACCTGCACCGCGCCAACCACTAAACCGTTACGTTCGGTAACCTTGATGGAGATAACCCCTTTCGTCGCACGCGACTTGGTTGGGTATTCCGCCACTGCGGTACGTTTACCATAACCGTTCTGCGTTGCGGTGAGGATTGCGCCATCGCCACGAGGCACGATCAGAGAGACGACTTTATCGCCTTCGCCTAAACGAATACCACGAACACCGGTGGTGTTGCAGCCCATCGCACGGACAGAAGACTCTTTAAAGCGCACCACTTTACCTTCAGCGGAGAACAGCATTACTTCGTCTTCGCCGCTGGTCAGGTCAACGCCGATCAGCTCATCGCCTTCAACCAGTTTGATCGCCACTTTACCGGCGGTACGCAGACGGTTGAACTCGGTGAGGACGGTTTTCTTCACAGTACCGTTAGCGGTCGCCATGAAGACTTTCACGCCTTCTTCAAACTCGGTCACCGGCAGGATCGCGGTGATACGTTCGTCCTGTTCCAGCGGCAGCAGGTTGACGATCGGACGACCACGCGCGCCACGAGTAGCTTCTGGTAACTGGTAGACCTTCATCGAATAGACGCGGCCACGGCTGGAGAAGCACAGAATATGGTCGTGAGTGTTCGCCACCAGCAGTCGGTCGATAAAGTCTTCTTCTTTAATACGTGCGGCAGATTTACCTTTCCCGCCACGACGCTGCGCTTCATATTCAGAAAGCGGCTGATACTTCACGTAACCCTGGTGAGAAAGCGTGACCACCACATCTTCCTGGGTGATCAGATCTTCCAGGTTGATGTCGGCGCTGTTAGCGGTGATTTCGGTACGACGTTTGTCACCGAACTGTTCACGAACCAACTCCAGTTCTTCACGGATCACTTCCATCAGACGATCGGCGCTACCAAGAATACGCAACAGTTCCGCAATCTGATCCAGCAGCTCTTTGTATTCGTCGAGCAGTTTTTCGTGCTCAAGGCCGGTCAGTTTCTGCAGACGCAGATCCAGAATCGCCTGAGCTTGCTGTTCGGTCAGGTAGTACAGACCATCACGCACGCCGAACTCTGGCTCCAGCCATTCCGGGCGCGCAGCATCGTCGCCCGCACGTTCCAGCATCGCAGCAACGTTGCCCAGCTGCCACGGATTTGCAACCAGCGCGGTTTTCGCTTCTGCAGGCGTCGGCGCATGACGGATCAGTTCGATGATCGGGTCGATGTTCGCCAGCGCCACGGCTAATGCTTCAAGGATATGAGCACGATCGCGAGCTTTACGCAGTTCGAAAATAGTACGACGGGTCACTACTTCACGGCGGTGACGAACAAACGCCGCGATGATGTCTTTCAGGTTCATGATCTTCGGCTGACCATGGTGCAATGCCACCATGTTGATACCGAAAGAAACCTGCAACTGGGTCTGGGAGTAGAGGTTGTTGAGCACAACTTCACCGACCGCATCGCGTTTCACTTCAATCACGATGCGCATACCGTCTTTGTCAGACTCGTCACGCAGCGCGCTGATGCCTTCCACGCGTTTTTCTTTTACCAGTTCCGCAATCTTCTCGATCAGGCGCGCTTTGTTTACCTGATACGGAATTTCGTGGACGATAATGGTTTCACGTCCGGTTTTGGCGTCAACTTCTACTTCGGCACGGGCGCGGATATATACCTTGCCGCGACCGGTACGGTAAGCTTCTTCAATACCGCGACGACCGTTAATGATTGCCGCCGTCGGGAAGTCCGGCCCCGGGATGTGTTCCATCAGCCCTTCAATGCTGATGTCTTCATCATCGATATACGCCAGACAACCGTTGATGACTTCCGTCAGGTTGTGCGGCGGGATGTTGGTTGCCATACCTACGGCGATACCGGAAGAACCGTTCACCAGCAGGTTAGGAATTTTGGTTGGCATGACGTCCGGAATTTTTTCCGTACCGTCATAGTTATCACCGAAATCGACCGTCTCTTTTTCGAGATCAGCCATCAGTTCATGGGCAATTTTCGCCAGACGGATTTCCGTATAACGCATTGCCGCCGCAGAGTCGCCGTCGATGGAACCGAAGTTACCCTGACCGTCTACCAGCATGTAACGCAGCGAGAATGGCTGCGCCATACGGACGATCGTGTTATAAACCGCCAAGTCACCATGGGGATGGTATTTACCGATTACGTCACCAACGACACGGGCAGATTTTTTATAGGCTTTGTTCCAGTCATTGCCTAGTACGTTCATGGCGTAAAGTACGCGACGGTGTACCGGCTTCAGGCCATCTCGGACATCTGGCAGCGCACGGCCAACAATGACCGACATCGCATAATCCAGATAGGAGCTCTTCAGCTCTTCCTCAATGTTGACCGGTGTAATTTCTCTCGCAAGGTCGCTCATCTAACCGCTATCCCTCTACTGTATCCCGGATTCAAAGGTCGCAAATTATAACACAGCCGCGCAGTTTGAGGTAAACCTATACGCTTTATTCACATCCAATGCCTGATATACTCGTTTGTCTTGCCAATTACGGAGTAGAAGTGCCAATGAATGCCGAAAAATCGCCGGTAAACCATAACGTAGACCACGAAGAGATCGCTAAATTTGAAGCTGTCGCCTCCCGCTGGTGGGATCTTGAAGGTGAGTTCAAACCGCTGCACCGCATTAACCCGCTGCGTCTGGGCTATATTGCCGAGCGTGCTGGCGGTTTATTTGGCAAAAAGGTGCTCGATGTCGGTTGTGGCGGCGGCATTCTGGCCGAGAGTATGGCGCGCGAAGGTGCGACGGTGACCGGTCTGGATATGGGCTTTGAGCCATTGCAGGTGGCAAAGCTGCACGCGCTGGAAAGCGGCATTCAGGTGGATTACGTGCAGGAAACCGTGGAAGAGCACGCGGCAAAACATGCCGGGCAGTATGATGTGGTGACCTGCATGGAGATGCTGGAGCACGTCCCCGATCCGCAGTCAGTGGTCAGAGCCTGTGCGCAACTGGTGAAACCGGGCGGCGATGTCTTTTTCTCGACGCTTAACCGCAACGGCAAGTCATGGCTGATGGCGGTGGTTGGCGCGGAATATATTTTGCGCATGGTGCCCAAAGGCACGCATGATGTGAAGAAGTTTATTAAACCGGCAGAGCTGCTGGGCTGGGTGGATCAGACCAGTCTTAAAGAGCGACATATAACCGGGTTACATTACAACCCGATCACTAATTCCTTTAAGCTCGGCCCCGGCGTGGATGTGAACTATATGCTGCACACGCAGAATAAGTGAGGTTGTTGTTTGGATTCATCCGGCAACCGCGCCAATGCCTGATGCGACGCTTGCCGCGTCTTATCAGGCCTACAAATGCTCTCCGTAGGCCAGATAAGGCGTTTACGCCGCATCCGGCAATAGTGATGGTCAGACAGCGATTACCATTTCACCGTCATCGACAAAAACCCTGCCGTCTGGGCAAAATCATCACTCCCTTTCTGCCACGCCACGCTGCCGCGCAGGGACACTCGCTGACTGATATTGCCCGTGACTCCCACTTTTATTTCACCCCGTTGCTTCACCCCATCGTCACTGATAGTGCTGCCATCTTCTTCAATTTCCGTCGCATGGGGATCGTGATAATAATTCAGATCTAATGTTGGTATGACATGAACAGCGGTACGCCATTCGCTGTGTAAACCCAGCCGCGTCTGAATATCATCACCCTGCGATTGTGACACGCGCGCATGGTTAGCGGCGGTAAAATCATCCTGCTGCACGCCCTGATAAATCACCTGCGCCTGCGGTTCAATCACCACACCATGCCCCGGTAACCACTGATACCCGGCTTCCAGCGAGGCGATAATCCCCGACGAATGGTAACGATCCACGCCATCGTCTTGTTCAGAAACATCATTGTTAAACCACGCATATTGCAGCCAGCTATCCAGCCAGACCCCCTGCTTCTGATTACCGTGCTGATACCAGCTTGAGGTCAGCCCAACGGCATAACCGTGGTTCTGGTTATCGGCGCGAGTTCCGCTCATATTCGAGCGGCTGTCGCCCTGGTTATCGCTGTAGCCACCAACAATCCCAAGCATCCACTCGCCATCATCACCCCAGTGCCCGCTAAACAGGTTGCCGCTAAGCTGCACCGTAGAAGTGTCTTCATGCTGAGCCAACTGCCCTGCCGCCGTGTAATGATAACGCCCGCCGATAACGCGTAAATTCAGCGTCTGACCATCGCCACCAGCGTGATCGCGTCGCTCCATCACAAATGCCTGATTTGCCGCACGTAGGTTATTAAAATATCCACCAACTTTGGCATTCAACACCGGCTGGTAAGCAGGCGTAGGTCCAGGGTCGGGGGTTGGGTCGGGATCCGGCGTGGGATCAGGATCTGGAGTCGGGTCCGGATCGGGCGGCGGCGTCGGAGTGACTTCTTGCGATCGCAGATACCAGTCGTTGTTATCTTCCACCAGCGTATAGTCATACGCCCCCATATTGACGTAGCCGCTTCCTGCCAGACGGAACTGCGCATTGTTTTGAAACTGCGTGGGATCAGCTGCGAAATCAACCACTTTAATACCTGTAGATGTCGGCTCACCAATACCCGTAATGGGGTTAATTACCACGGCCGTGTTGCCAGCAGTATTACCGTTCAATACCAGTTGGTCACTTGCCGAGTCATCGCCGTTTAATTCGCTGTCGAGCAGTAGCGTACCGCCGCCGGTATAATCACCATTTACCGTCAGCGTGTCGCCAGCGACGCCATTTTGCAGGCTAATCGCACCGGACGTATTGGTCAGATTGCCATTAACCGTCACGTCGGAAAGATAAGTCAGGCTGTCAGTTTCAAGGTTGGTATTAAGCTCGCCTGTCAGCGTCACGCCATCGGTGGCATTCACCAACGTACCGTCGCCGCTAAACAGCGAGGCATCCAGCACCTGGTTCGTATCCTGCTGCGTCAATCGCAACACAGTACCATCGGTTATGTCGATATCGCCGCCAGAGGTGGCATCGATTGAGCGAATATCCTGATTTTGCCCGGTTTCAAAAACACCGTCTTCCCCCACCCACAGTGAAGAAACATAAGGAATAATATTCTCCGCTTCACCTTTTAGCGTTCCGTCCTCCACACGTACCGCAGACGTCGCAGTGCCGCTGGCGGTCAACTCCAGCGTACCGCCGCCACTTTTAGTCAACGTGCTTACGCTCTCCAGTTGTTGCCCGGTACTATCCGCCATCAACCCGCCCCATTGCGTATCTACGCCATCCTCAACGTGTATTTCGCCATCAGCGCGCATTTCAATATTCCTGCCCTGACCTGTTGTAGCCGAGCGAGTGTCAACATCAGTCGTCACATCCATTTCACTGTGTTGTTGGGGATCTGTGAAGATCACTGAACGGTTGTATCTTGTGTCCCCCAATTGCGAATTATCGCTGACTTCAAGCGTACCGGAGGCGATTTGCGTATTACCGAGATAACCGTTGTTATTCGCCAGCGTTACGCGCTGATCCCCCGCATTAATGACGACATAAACGCCATTCTGGCTGGCATCACTGCCGCCAATATGTAAATCATCGCCACTGCTGATATCAACGACATCATTACTGCCAATCACTGTCCCCCCGCTGCCGCTGATTTGCAGACCGTCATTGTATGAGCTATCGCCATCCCAGGTGGTGAAATCAGAGAGATCCAATACTCCGCCATTTAGCACGATCGATTGCGGATCGCTCTGCATTGCCCGTAAATCGGCCTGATTCCCCGCTAGCGACAATACGGCGTTATCTTCCACCACAATATCGCCGGTTAATGCCATCGACTGCGCCCCTGTCAGGAGATAGCTGCCATCTTGCGCTACCGTCAACTGTCCTTCACCCTGAATCGAGCCGGAAAAACCGCCCTGGTTTACGGTAACATTGCCGCCTGCGTCGATATTCAAAATGCCATTAGCAAAACCGGTTAATGAGTGCACAAACGTTTGTTGTGTATTGCCAACATTCAGTTCTGCCTGATACTCAGAATGAACAGTGCTGCCGACCATCAAACCAAAGCAATCCTGCGGATCGCTCTGACAGTGCGTGTCGCCGACATTCATTAACTCATCGCTGCGCCCCAACGTCACCTCGCCATTCTGGATACTCATCTCGCCGGTAAACGCATTATTGTCGGCATTGAGGACTAACTCTCCCGCTCCCTCTTTCACGATGACTCCCGTTCCGGCAAGAGAATCAATCGCGCCATCGTTGCTGGTATTGCCTATTACCAGCGTTTTATCGGCGGCAATGTTGAATTCAGCCACACTATGACCGATATACATAAAGCCCCCCGCCGCTGCCGTCGCCGAATGGTCATATCCCGAGGCGCTGTTATTTTCATCAATCATCACACCATTGTTTTGGTCATAATTATCATCAACAGAAATATCAATAAGATACGGGGATGTGGTGCTGCTGGTATAAATTGCTCCGCCATAACCTTCTGCATAGTTATTGGTAAAGGAGGTATTATTAATTATCGTTTTTCCTGAAAGATGTGTGTTATCCGTACTATTATCCGTAACATCAATGGCACCGCCGTCCCCATCACTATAGCTGGTTGATGTATATGCCTGGTTATTATTAAAAGCATCATCACTTAAATAGACGTCATTATTGATGGTATAAATTGCACCGCCTTTGCCGTCATTAGCGATGTTATTGTGAAATACGGCGTTAGTGACACGTAAATCGGCGGCACCGGTATCATTGGTACCGGCAGAATAGATTGCTCCGCCATAGCCTCCTGCAACATTACTGTCGAAAATAACATTCGCAAGATTTATCGTTGAGTTTTCTTTAGCAAAGATAGCCCCACCATTATTATATTCGCCACTAACCGAGTTATCAGCAAACAGGGTCATCCCTGTTTCATTTTGTGGTGAAATCGTAAATTCAGCACTTTGCTGCAAAAATACTGCGCCACCGCTGGCATTATTGGCCATACCCGAAAAAATCAACCATTGCCCATCCGCGATGCTCCAGTCCTGCATATTGCCTGAAAGGCTTTGCCTGCTGGCGTGACAACTCGCTTTGATATCATATCCCTGACATGAATCAATGACCGCCGCGACACCGTTAGCAGAGAAAAGAGACGCAATCATTGACGGGAGTAAAGATAAATACTCCTTGCGTAGAAAAATAATCCGCATATTAATCTGACCATCATTTTCTATAAGACGGCATATTTAATCGCATTATACGATATGGGTTATTTTTCTTTTGTAAATTGTTCAACCCAGTGTAATGGCTATTTTGTTATTATTTCATGAATAATATCAGTGCGTCATAATTCAAGTTAATCACCTTAAGGGATATCAGTTATATTTAAACTGAATTAAAGTAATGAATAATTTTCTTATAATATAAGGTAAATTAACAAAATGGCTTCGCATTTAACAACAACCGAAGAGAAAACAACCATTTCGACATCAACAATCGCTTACATTCGCTTATATATTGACCATAACTGATACATCAGATTATGTGATGACTCGTGCTTAGATCAATTTTTGCAATCATTAGCCAAAAGATTAATAAACCATCTATATCAATTTATCTAACCTATTCTTCCGTTCAAGAAATCGCCGAACAGTTATTTTTAACAAATTTTTCTCTTCCCATTGACTTTCCCGGACACCTTGTCTGACCTAAGGTGCGCGAAAGCCACTTTTTCCTTCCTGAGTTATCCACAAAGTTATGCACTTGCAAGAGGGCCATTTTCACACTATCTTGCAGTGAATCCCAAACATACCCCCTATATATAGTGTTCTAAGCAGCTTCCCTCACTACAGGTAGTCTGCATGAAACTATTGCGGAAAGAATTCCAAAAACAGGTACGACATACATGAATCAGAATCTGCTGGTGACAAAGCGCGACGGTAGCACAGAGCGCATCAATCTCGACAAAATCCATCGCGTTCTGGATTGGGCGGCAGAAGGACTGCATAACGTTTCGATTTCCCAGGTCGAACTGCGCTCCCACATTCAGTTTTATGACGGTATCAAGACCTCTGACATCCACGAAACCATTATCAAGGCTGCCGCAGACCTGATCTCCCGTGATGCGCCGGATTATCAGTATCTCGCCGCGCGCCTGGCGATCTTCCACCTGCGTAAAAAAGCCTACGGCCAGTTTGAGCCGCCTGCGCTGTACGACCACGTGGTGAAAATGGTCGTGATGGGCAAATACGATAATCATCTGCTGGAAGACTACACGGAAGAAGAGTTCAAGCAGATGGACACGTTTATCGATCACGACCGTGATATGACCTTCTCTTATGCTGCCGTTAAACAGCTGGAAGGCAAATATCTGGTGCAGAACCGCGTGACCGGCGAAATCTACGAAAGCGCCCAGTTCCTTTATATTCTGGTTGCCGCGTGCCTGTTCTCGAACTACCCGCGTGAAACGCGCCTGCAATACGTGAAGCGTTTTTACGACGCGGTTTCCACATTTAAAATTTCGCTGCCGACGCCAATCATGTCCGGCGTGCGTACCCCGACTCGTCAGTTCAGCTCCTGCGTACTGATCGAGTGCGGCGACAGCCTGGATTCCATTAACGCCACCTCCAGCGCGATTGTTAAATACGTTTCCCAGCGTGCCGGGATCGGCATCAACGCCGGGCGTATTCGTGCGCTGGGTAGCCCGATTCGCGGTGGTGAAGCGTTCCATACCGGCTGCATTCCGTTCTACAAACATTTCCAGACAGCGGTGAAATCCTGCTCTCAGGGCGGTGTGCGTGGCGGTGCGGCAACGCTGTTCTACCCGATGTGGCATCTGGAAGTGGAAAGCCTGCTGGTGTTGAAAAACAACCGTGGTGTGGAAGGCAACCGCGTGCGTCATATGGACTACGGGGTTCAAATCAACAAACTGATGTATACCCGTCTGCTGAAAGGTGAAGATATCACTCTGTTCAGCCCGTCCGACGTACCGGGGCTGTACGACGCGTTCTTCGCCGATCAGGAAGAGTTTGAACGCCTGTATACCAAATATGAGAAAGACGACAGCATCCGCAAGCAGCGTGTGAAAGCCGTTGAGCTGTTCTCGCTGATGATGCAGGAACGTGCGTCTACCGGTCGTATCTATATTCAGAACGTTGACCACTGCAATACCCATAGCCCGTTTGATCCGGTCATCGCGCCAGTGCGCCAGTCTAACCTGTGCCTGGAAATCGCCCTGCCGACCAAACCGCTGAACGACGTCAACGACGAGAACGGTGAAATCGCGCTGTGTACGCTGTCTGCTTTCAACCTGGGCGCAATTAACAGCCTGGATGAACTGGAAGAGCTGGCAATTCTGGCGGTTCGTGCACTTGACGCGCTGCTGGATTATCAGGATTACCCGATCCCGGCCGCTAAACGTGGAGCGATGGGGCGTCGTACGCTGGGTATTGGTGTGATCAACTTCGCTTACTACCTGGCGAAGCACGGTAAACGCTACTCCGACGGCAGCGCCAACAACCTGACGCATAAAACCTTCGAAGCCATTCAGTATTACCTGCTGAAAGCGTCTAATGAGCTGGCGAAAGAGCAAGGCGCGTGCCCGTGGTTTAACGAAACCACTTACGCGAAAGGGATCCTGCCGATCGATACCTATAAGAAAGATCTGGATGCCATCGCTAATGAGCCGCTGCATTACGACTGGGAAGCACTGCGTGAGTCAATCAAAACGCACGGCCTGCGTAACTCCACGCTTTCTGCTCTGATGCCGTCAGAGACTTCTTCGCAGATCTCTAACGCCACTAACGGTATTGAACCGCCGCGTGGTTACGTCAGCATCAAAGCGTCGAAAGACGGTATTCTGCGCCAGGTGGTGCCGGACTACGAGCATCTGCACGACGCCTATGAGCTGCTGTGGGAAATGCCGGGTAACGATGGCTATCTGCAACTGGTGGGTATCATGCAGAAATTTATCGATCAGTCGATCTCTGCTAACACCAACTACGATCCATCACGTTTCCCGTCAGGAAAAGTGCCGATGCAGCAGTTGCTGAAAGACCTGCTCACCGCCTACAAATTCGGGGTCAAAACGCTGTATTATCAGAACACCCGTGACGGTGCTGAAGACGCACAAGACGATCTGGTGCCGTCAATCCAGGACGATGGCTGCGAAAGCGGCGCATGTAAGATCTGATTTTGAGATGCCGGATGCGGCGTGAACGCCTTATCTGGCCTACGGCTCGGTTTGTAGGCCTGATAAGACGCGCCAGCGTCGCATCAGGCACAGGATGCGGCGTAAAATGCCTTATCCGGCATTAAACTCCCAACAGGACACATTCATGGCATATACCACCTTTTCACAGACGAAAAATGATCAGCTGAAAGAACCGATGTTCTTTGGTCAGCCGGTCAACGTGGCTCGCTACGATCAGCAAAAATATGACATCTTCGAAAAGCTGATCGAAAAGCAGCTCTCTTTCTTCTGGCGTCCGGAAGAAGTTGACGTTTCTCGTGACCGTATCGATTACCAGGCACTGCCTGAACACGAAAAACACATCTTTATCAGCAACCTGAAATATCAGACGCTGCTGGACTCCATTCAGGGTCGCAGCCCGAACGTGGCACTGCTGCCGCTGATCTCGATCCCGGAACTGGAAACCTGGGTCGAAACCTGGGCGTTCTCAGAAACGATTCATTCCCGCTCCTATACCCATATCATCCGTAATATCGTTAACGATCCGTCAGTTGTCTTTGACGATATCGTCACTAACGAGCAGATCCAGAAACGTGCGGAAGGGATCTCCAGCTATTACGATGAACTGATCGAAATGACCAGCTACTGGCATCTGCTGGGCGAAGGCACCCACACCGTCAACGGTAAAACCGTGACCGTTAGCCTACGTGAGCTGAAGAAAAAACTGTATCTCTGCCTGATGAGCGTTAACGCGCTGGAAGCGATTCGTTTCTATGTCAGCTTTGCTTGTTCTTTCGCATTTGCGGAACGCGAACTGATGGAAGGCAACGCCAAGATTATTCGCTTGATTGCCCGTGACGAAGCCCTACACCTGACCGGCACCCAGCATATGCTGAATCTGCTGCGCAGCGGCGCGGATGATCCGGAGATGGCGGAAATTGCCGAAGAATGTAAGCAGGAGTGCTATGACCTGTTTGTCCAGGCGGCACAGCAAGAGAAAGACTGGGCGGATTATCTGTTCCGTGATGGTTCGATGATTGGTCTGAATAAAGACATCCTCTGCCAGTACGTTGAATACATCACCAATATCCGTATGCAGGCAGTCGGTTTGGATCTGCCGTTCCAGACGCGCTCCAACCCGATCCCGTGGATCAACACCTGGCTGGTGTCTGATAACGTGCAGGTTGCTCCGCAGGAAGTGGAAGTCAGTTCTTATCTGGTCGGTCAGATTGACGCGGAAGTGGACACCGACGATTTGAGTAACTTCCAGCTCTGATGGCCCGCGTTACCCTGCGCATTACTGGCACACAACTGCTGTGCCAGGATGAACACCCTTCCCTTCTGGCGGCGCTGGAATCCCACAATGTGGCGGTTGAGTACCAGTGCCGCGAAGGTTACTGCGGCTCCTGTCGCACCCGACTGGTCGCAGGCCAGGTGGACTGGATTGCCGAACCGTTAGCTTTTATTCAGCCGGGGGAAATTTTGCCCTGTTGTTGCCGGGCAAAAGGCGATATTGAAATCGAGATGTGAATTGGTTTTAACGCCAGATACGACGCTTATACGTCTTATCTGGCCTACAACGATTACATAGCGTAGTAATATGCTTTCACCTGCTCCCAGTCCGCTTTGGTGATCG
>OGEC01001169.1_pt1 | contig 14267 bp, 4 predicted proteins | sample 1570551 | NCBI WGS metagenome assembly OGEC01 (sample SAMEA2582127, study PRJEB24529) | metagenome | biome: Human gut stool | place: China | collected 2011 | reverse complement strand
AAGGCGGTCAGTGCTTCCCTGTGGGTAAACCGGGATACATCGCCGATCTCAGCGATGAGCTGGGGACCATAGGTTTTCCCAACGCCATAGATGCCCATTACGGTGCTGTATTCTGGAAGTGTGGATGCCAGTTCGTTCATTTCCCTGCGGAGTCGTTCTACATGTTCGGAGGCAAGATTTAACTGCTGGATGCTTTGCTGGATCAACAGCTTATAAGTCTTCTCCTTTGGAAAGACGGCAACCAACTCCTTCGAGGCATTAAACAGTTTTTCTGGCCTGTCCTGCTGAAAGATATAGTGGTGCTTCTTACAGAAAGACATGTAGCGTTCTGTAAATGCCTTTAACCCAATCTTGCGGACACAATCCGCATGCCAGAAAGAATAAGCATAGTCAACCCATTTTTCACTCCCGTCCTCACGGGTGGGGCTGTCAAAGAGTTTGTTTACACCAGGATAAGTATTATCCAACAGTGCAATCAGATTTGCTTTTGCGGCAACCTTTTGTTTCATAAAGAAGCTGAATTGAGAGTTTAAAGTTTTTAACTGAGTACGTGTATTGTCCATACCTGAATATTGGCGCAGTTCCGTCCAGTTGTCAAGCGTATAGCGGGCAATTTTGCGGGCATCCGCCGGATCCGATTTCACCTTGCGCAAGGAGTTATTGCCAAAGTTTTTAATCAGGTGAGGATTTACAATGGAAATAAACAATCCAGCCTCGGATAGAGCCTTTACCATAGGCTCATGATATCTACCCGTACACTCCATAACGATCTTTGTGGTGCCGTCTAATGAACTCAAATAATCTGCCAGTTCATTGAGGTTTTGGGATGTGTGGGAGACATCAAAGGGCTTGCGGATCACAGTGCCGCCAGGCTGCAGGACTGCAACGGTGCTTTTACCCTTTGAAACATCAATACCTACTGCGTTGTACATTCTACGTACCTCCAAAAGTGAATTTGCATGGATTTCAGCATTTCTCATTGCCTATTCAATCTCCTGGGGTATCAAACGAACGTGAAGTAGTAGTTCAACCTGCATAAATCGAACGGCTGCAATGACAGGCTTTCGTACGGACGCCAATGGTCCTAGGAGGTGTCGTCAGACCGATGCCTAATCATTATACAGCTTAAACAATGAGAGGATTAAGTCCCAACTGGCTGTTGGGTACTGAAACCCTACACTTATATATTAGGAGAAGGTTATGGAACAGGAAACAAGAATCGCAGTAGTGGGAATCATTGTAGAAAATAAAGAGGCTGTGGGGGAGGTCAACCAGATCCTTCACGATTACAGCCCCTATATTATCGGAAGAATGGGACTTCCATATGAAAAGAAACATGTGAACATCATCAGCGTTATCGTAGACGCTCCGGCCGACCGGATCAGCGCGCTTTCCGGGAAGCTTGGAAAGATCAGAGGGATCAGTGCGAAAGTGATGTATTCGAAGAATGGGCAGTAGGTGGAGAATCGCATGCTCCAAAGCTTCCCTGCATAGCATTATTCCCGTATGATATCAAGCAGAGTGTCATCTCTGATTTCGAACCATTTCATAAAGGCATACCATTTTTTGCCATAAGACGTATGCTTCCGAACAAAAAATGCATAGACGATCATGATCACCGCTATCTCGATCATTCCGAAAACAAGTCCAAATGCGAATATATCGGTTATTTTGTTGGATTCATCATTAGAAATCACGCCTTTCAGCTGGTTTTGGTCATCTAATAATAAGGTTAATGCTCTCTGATGCGGAAAATCTGTATCAAGATTTAAGCCAAGCCCGGAGACATCATATTGATAGGAGCCGCCTTCTGTATACAGTACCGTGGTCGGACTGGTTCGCACTCCTCCTTTCAAAGTCGTTGCATTATAAGCTGTCAGCAATTCATTTGTCTTCAGGTTCTGGATGTGATGGCTTAACAGTACAGTGCCACAACAGATGATTATGGATATAAAGATCCAGAGAAGGCAGTGAAATATCATTTTTTTAAAGGCGTTCGTTACCTTTGCATAGGTTGCATGATCTAAAGTTCTTTGCCCATAATCTAAAGCCGCTGCAACTTCATCAAAATTAATAGTGGTATGTAGAAATAAGCCCGCCTTACTCATCGGTTATCATTCCCTTCCGCATACAGGTAAACAGGTATTCCATAAATGCTTCCTTTGTCTCTTTTTTCTTTCGACGGCTGCAGAAAAGGCAGGAACCATTTTTCAGACGGACAGAACCATCCTCCTCCACAGAGATTACCTGCGAAAAATTGAGGAGGAGACTGCGGCCGCTCATATAAAAACGTCCGCCCTTCGGCAGCAGCGCCATTAGATCCGAAAAGGAGAGGCGCGTGGCAACATCCCCCTTTAACGTGTGGATGATCAGGCGGTGATTCTGCGTTTCCGCGTATAGAAAATCATCCAGAAGAATCCGCTGGCAGGATGACTGCCCCTGTCCAAGGACAGCCTGAATCTCAATATAAGCTGGTTCGGCCCGAAAAGTGCGGATCTCATTGAGACACCAGGCCAGTGTGTCCGCATCCACCGGCTTTAAGAGGTAGTCGAGCGGATGTACCCGGTATCCTTCAAGGGAATAATCCCGCTCATTGCTCACAAAGATAAGAGGGATCCGCGCGGCAACAGCTCGAAGCTTTTCGGCTGTTTCAAGCCCGTTCAGGCCGTTTTTTGCAAGCATGATATCCATAAATACAGCATTGAAAAGACCGGGGCGGAAAGCCTCTAAGAATGCTTCACCGCTCTCATAGCAGGTAAAATCAGCCATTTCTCCATGATTCTCGAAATTCTTCTGTATTAAATCGATCAGATGCTTCTGATCGAAAACGCAATCTTCCACAATAGCAATATGCATCATAATTGCAGCACTCCCTTCACCACGATGCTTCTGAACCAATTAGGTCGAGGTTTGACCATTTGCGTCGAGGTGGTTTTCAGAAAAACACGTAATTGATATACTATTAGTATAGAAGATTATGCGAAAAATGTAAATATTGCGGGAACTTGATGTTTATCTCAGTCGAGAAGACTTCCAACGCTTTTTGGTGGTAGTAATAGCAAATTTGTCTCAATGGGAGGAAAATGGTATGAGAAAAAAATCGAAACGAATTTTAGCAGCTGCATTGTCAGCTATATTAATATGGAATACATGTGAATGGCAGCCGCAGGCAATGGCGGCCGGTTCGCTGCAGCGGATTGGGGCTGAAACGGGAGCAGATGATACTGCGGAAACAGCAGAAAAAGAAGCTGCATTAAAAAAATCTGCATTAAAAGCCTCTCCGTCGGATGCTTCTCCGTCGAATGCGGAAGTAAAAGATAACCGCGGCGAGTCAGGTACAAGCAAAGCAGAAGCAGGAGCAGATGCAGATACAGGCAAAGCAGAAGTAGGGGCAGATGCAGATACAGGCAAAGCAGAAGCGGGAGCAGAGTCAGGTACAAACAAAGCAGAGGCAGGGGCAAACGGAGCAATAACAGGAACCGAGGCCGGAATAAACGGAGCACCAAACGGAACAGCAACAGGAGCAAAGATAGAAGCGTTTCTGGGGCTGGATGAGGCTATTGCGGTACAGAAGCTCTCTCTGGGTGCCAAAGAAAGCGATATCATCCTTCCGGATACTCTGGAGGTTCGGATGAAGCAGGAAACTTTAGAGGATGCTCCAAAAGCAGAAGGCGAACAGCAGATAGATGCGGAAGCTGACACCGAAAAAGAAAGCTTGGAGACGGATGCAGATGAGGATATCAGCAGGATTTCCGGCGTGACCTGGAAGTTGGATATCAATGAGAGCGACTATCCGGAATTTCACGGCGGGATCTCCCCACAGGACTATTTTGAAGAATTTAACGAGGACGGAGAGCCTATCGAAACCTCCGATAAGACTTGGAATAGCTATTATGAGGCGAACCAGGACTACAACGGCTGTGCCTATGTCTTCACACCGGTTCTGCCGGAGGAATATCCGGTGGGAGAGGAGGCAGAGCTTCCGGAAATCTGCGTTCTCGTAGGAGAGATGCAGCTGATGACTCTGGCAGGCGAGGAGCATAACCTGAATAATCAGCCGCTGCTCATTAATAGCGCTAACCAAAATGAGTTGAATGGAAAAACCATAACCGGCAGCTATTGCCCTACCAACCGACCAGAGTTTACATATACAGACATCAAGGGCGGTATCACAATTGATAATGTTACGGTCGATCTGACGATTAAAGATGTAACGATCCAATCTGATGGAGCCAGAGGATGGAATCTGGCCGGTATTTACCTGAAAGGCAATGCCCAGCTGAATCTGACCTTAGAAGGAACCAATAAACTTGTGGGACTGGATGAAGGAGCCGGAATTGAGGTGGGAAAAGATGCAACGCTGGTTATTACGGAGCAGAGTACCGGAAGTCTGAAGGCAGTGGGAGGCGCCTATGGGGCCGCCGGTATCGGAGGAAAACCCGGAACAACAGGTTACGAAGGTGCAGATAAGAACTATGGGACAGGAACGATTATAATCAAGGGTGGAAGCATTGTAGCTGAAGGTGGAGCTTATCAGGTTTCCCAATCGACGCGTTATCATGGAGGAGCCGGAATCGGAACCGGTCTGTATGGAATCGGCGGAACCATTGAAATACTGGGCGGAAGGATAACCGCAGCAGGAGGAAGGGAGACAGGAGCCGGAATCGGAGGCGGAGCTGGTGGAGGTGTAGACACCATCGTGATCGGCGGGACGGAAGGCGAAGCTCCCAATATAGCCGTATCTTCTTATAATAATGGCGAATTAGGATATCCGGGAGCTGCCATCGGCACCGGATGGAATGGAGTGGATGGTTTACAATTATCCTGTGGCGATATCCGGATATTAAGTGGATCTGTGGAGGTAACGGGCGGAAATATTGGTTATGGAGTGTTAAAGCCTTTGTCTGGAAATGGCATGAAAGGCGGCAGTGTCACTATTTCCGAGGAGGTGCAGTTAGAGCTGCCGCTTGAAAGCAAAATTGAGCCCCGGGGAGACTGTACCTACGGGAAGAAAACATTCCGGATCTCCGCATATGATAACCAGCTACCAGATGGAACCTATCCGGCGGACATATCCCTGTATCGGGAAAATGATACAGAAAAAGCAACTCCGGTTTATGAAACAAGCACTCAGATGACCGTCTCCGGATTCAGGGGAACGATACCGGATATAACCCAGTGGATAGGCCATTCTGGAAATATGCAGATGGTTGTAGTGCTGAAGCCTTCCGGGGGCGGGGAAGGTAAGACGATGGAGGGAAGGGTTGCTTTAAACAAAGGAAAGGATGAAACCATCTCCGTCACACTTGGAAAAACTGCCTACCAGAAGACAATGGATCTGACTATCCATGATGGCCGTTTGAAGAATGATAAGAATTATACACTGACGGCTCGGTTGGGGGAAGAAGCAAGCGAAGGCGGCACTGCACCGGATGTAGTAACCTATTTATCTCAAAAAGCTTCCGGTTATCAGCTAAAGACTGATAAAGTCAGCTGGTATACGCCTCTGTCCGGAGTGGTTCCGGTATCGGTTCAGGTAAAGGAAGAAGGAGGGGAAGGAGAAAATACGAATAGCTTTACAGTAACAGGATCCCTCACGATGAAGTCAGAGGAGGAAACGAAGCTTTCCCTTACCATCGGAGAACCCCTGTATCCTGTCCGGTTCCACTTCTATTCATCAAAGGTGCAGGCGGCAGAGAACGTATCCCTGACAGCCGGACGGCTGGCTGGAGCTGTCTCAGAAGCTCCGGTGGAATTAAAGCAGGACGAAGGCCAGTTTGCCTTTGACGGGAAGCTGACAATCGATGCAGAAGCAGGCAATCATGCATCTGCTCTGGCATATCTTCCGGCCGGAAATTACCGGTTTGTGATAAATACAGGCATCAAAGAATTAGGCAGCTCCGGTGGAAGCTTTACCCTGAACAGCGAAATGGTAAAGGCAGCGGCTGCCGGAACGGATATCATCGTATTAAATGCGGCAGAGGCACTGGAGGGAGAGCTGGATCTGTCCCTTGGAAATATATCTTTTTTAGAGGAAAATAGTCAGCTGACAATTTTATATTCTAAAAGAGATGCTTCCGGCCAGGCGGTTACAGCAAAGCTAATAGACCAGTCCTATGATAAATGCTATCGGATCACTTCATCTGGGAATAAGGTAGAGAAGTATCATCTCTCCGTGGATATCCCAGCTTCCAGGGAACTAAAGCTCGTATTAAAGAATCTTACGATTACACCGGAAAAGGCTATCGCACCGATTCAGATAAACGGAGAGTCCCAGGTGATCACCTATCTGGAAGGGGAAAACAAGATTTCGATTAATAAATCAGAGAAATCTTCATCAAGGTCAACTGTTTCACCTGCCGGCATCAGTGTGGCGAAAGGTGCAAAGCTTACGATTGACAATGAGCCGGGACAGCAGGGCTCCATAGAGGTGCTCAATAATACAAATGTAGACAGGAGTGGTGCAGCAATTGGAGGAAATGGAGAGCAGGATGCAGGAATCATTCACATCAAGGGGGGAACTGTAAGTGCAACTTCCGCTTCTAAAGGAGCGGCTATTGGTGCTTCGGTAGGAAAAAGTGTAGAAGAAATACGGATTAGCGGAGGAAATGTAACTGCAAAAAGTAGTGGTGGTGCCGGAATCGGAACAGGAGGTGCTTTTAGGAAGGAGGAAAGAACCGGTAAAATCGTGATTGAAGGCGGAACGGTGAATGCAAGCTCGTGGAGTGGTGCCGGAATTGGAAGCGGTTATGGATATGTCCCTGGAAGCTCAGCGATAATTGCAAAGATTGAGATTCATGGTGGAATGATTACAGCCTATTCTTATGATGGTGCCTGCATCGGAAGCGGTAGAGACAGTTCATCGAGTGTACTGATTGACGGCGGCACCATATGCTTAGTGAAGAAAAATAATGAAAGCGGTAGGAATGCTGCTCATATTGGAAAGGGGTATGAGTCTACACAGGCACCAACCGATGTGACGATTACGGGTGGAACGATCTGTTTGATAGGGGAGAATGGACATATACCGCGACCGATCATTTATGGCTGGGAGAAGGCAGGCGAAAAGTGGCAGCAGAATAAACCAAAAGATGGGAAAGGTAACCCGGTTTATTACACCACAGCGGATCTGACCGGTATCTATGAAAATAATACACTGGTTGAAAAAGCAGGTATTGAAGGAAGCTCCTACGGCTTTAAGGATGTCCGGACAGATTCCAACGGAAAGATTTATATGTACCTTCCGGCATCGGCGGCAGTGAAAGCCTCCTTTGGCGGTGTGGAATTTACCGGAAAGGTTGAGGCAGGTAAGGATGAGAATGTATTGGAGCGTAAAGAGACCTATATTGATTATCAAAGGGAAGTCCTGAAAAATATGGCTTTGTATGATCTCGAATATGCGGAATCCAAGAATTCTGAATCTTGGACAAAGATCCGGGCAGGCGGCGAGGTGTCTCTGACGGAAATTCTGGACAATCAGCCGGAGAATGCGAGAGAGATTACCCTGTATGTGCGAAAGGCAGCCGCAGGTTCCACAGCAGGAGGTTCCGCATCAGGCGAAGCAGCCGCAATAACGATTCCGGTAAGACCGGCAAAACCGGCGCAGATACAGGGAACAGATATAACGAAAGACAGCTACTCTATCAAGGTAAAAGGACAGGTCGATTCCCGTTATGAGTACGGAATTGCCGAATCTCTGGCTGGTGAGCCTAAGTGGCAGTCGGAGAAGAAGTTTGCATCGAATCCGGCTAACACCTATTATATAACCCTTCGTGTGAAAGCAACAGACAACAGTTTTGCATCGAAGCCGGCTGATCGCTTATCGGTGACAATACCGGATATCTTACAGTTCAGCGGCTCCGGCACGGTATCCTTTGAAACAAAGGGAACCTTTGGACAGACACTGGATAAGATTCTGGTACAGCTGGCAGCGGGATTTCAGGTTGTTAATTATAAGGGATTACCGGTTTCAGGAACATGGAGCTTCAGTAAGGATCAGAAAGGAACGCTCGCTTCATCCATTTATCCGGAGGTAAAGGGAACAACTGCATATCAGGTAGAATTTATCCCGGATGGAGCGTCAGAAGGGCAGTATGGAAATAGTTTGGAAAGAGATGTGATTCCGGAGATATCACCGAAAGAGTTGCATGCAGTTCTTACGACACCTATTGAAAAAGACTATGACAGAAGTACCGATATTGCGTTAGAGGCAACGGTGAATATAGGTGCTTCGGGTCAGAGCTATACCATCAGTGGCCTGAAAGGAAGCTTTGCAGATGCCAATGCCGGAACCGGTAAGACGGTAACCATTGATCCTTCAGAGGCAGTCATTGAGACCGAGGGCAGTGCAGTGAATCTGCAGAATTACCGTGTGGTATATCCGGCTCAGACGACCGGAACGATCCGTCCGATACAGGGTTCGGTTTCAATCGATCCGGAAGCATGGACCGGAGAAAAAACCTATGGAGATGACAGCTTTTCCTTGACGGGTGTGAATGTAGTGGGAGATGGAGCTCTGAAGTATGAAAGCTCCAATGAAAATGTTCTCACCGTGGATGCACAGGGTCAGGTGACCATCAAAGGTGTCGGTTCCGCCGATGTAAGCATCACCATGGCAGCCGGAACGAATTACCTTGGCAAAAGCACACCGGCAAAGAGAAAGATCACCATTGAAAAAGGAACACTCATCCTTACCTTAACCGCTGTGAACCGGAGTACCGGAGCGCAGCAGTCGGAAGGGATCCTTGGAACCTACGAGGATGATTTTGATATCATTGCAGGTATTCAGGGAGCGTATGATGACAAGCTGCAGGGTAAGATCCGCTTCTATGATAATGGAAATCAGGTTCCGGATACGATTCCTGTAGGGGAAGCTGGAACTGCGGTTCTCAACCTGACGAAGCCTGGAGTCGCATCCGTAGGAACGCACAGGATGACAGCCGAGTTCGATTTTGACACTTATGATGAGTGGGCGGCCAAATACAACACGCCTGCTCCGGCTGCATTTACATTTACGATCGGAAAGGTGGCTGCACCGCAGATCACCTGGCCAACGGCAGCGTCGGTGAAGGCGGGAAGTCCTCTGAGTGACTCTGTCTTATCAGGAGGAAGCACCGAATACGGAAGCTTTGCCTGGAAGAATCCGGCCCAGACGGCACAGGCGGGCACCCATAGCTACGAGGTGGTATTTACACCGAATGAATGGGCATCCGCTCGTTATGAGATCGCAGCGATGACCGGTACGGCAGAAGTGACAGCAACGGAAGATAAGCCGGACGAAACGGAAAAACCGGGCGAAACGGAAAAGCCGGGCGAAACGGAAAAGCCGGGCGAAACAGGCAAACCGGGCGAAACGGAAAAGCCGGGTGAAACGGAAAAGCCGGGTGAAACGGAAAAGCCGGGCGAAACGGAAAAGCCGGGAGGATCAGGCAAACCGAACGAATCGAACAGAACGGATGATTCAGATGCTTCGGATGAGCCGGAAATACCAAGTCGCAACAACCCGTCCTCCGGTAAGGATAAAACCTCCGGCAGCGGTGCGGTCAGCCACGATTCAGTCAAAGGAACGATCGACAGTATAACAGGAATTATCACAGGAGAAACAAACAGCTTTGCCAATGACGGAAAGAGCCATTGGATGCTGAATGAGCATGGCTGGTGGTTACGCTTTGCAGATAATACCTATCCGAAGGGCATTGTACGTGATTCCGGTGATATTTCGCATAGCTGGGAGCAGATCAACGGAAATTGGTGGGCCTTTGATGAAGCTGGCTATGCCAAGACAGGCTGGTTAAGAGATGAAGATTACAGCGGGTGGTTCTATATGGATCTGGAACGCGGCATGCAGACCGGCTGGGTGCTTCTCGATGGAGCATGGTACTATTTTAACCCGAATTCCGATGGAAAGAGAGGGATTATGTACGCCGGACAAAGGACACCGGATGGATACTATGTAGATAAAAACGGTGTCTGGGACGGAAGAAGCAAGCAGTAAAGCGAGTTTCAAGCCGAACCTCCGTGAGACTTGGCACGTGATTCTGGTCATCGAAGCTGACATGCTTCTATCAGAATCACTGCGCATCTTCGCGGAGAGATGCTCTTGCACTAAGTATAGAATAATCCGGAAGGGATCCGCAGGCTTTGGGAATCCTTCCGGATTTCTATTTATTTACTTATTTTCGTGCAAAAAAAACAACAATTCGTGTGCATTTGCTTGACATGTCGCGCGGATTATTAAATAATGAAAGTAGAGCAATAGGCTGACTATATGAGCGTACATGAAATGTGAAAAGGAATCAGAAAGGGGCGTTGTGGTAATGAAAAATACACGAAAAGCAGCGGCGGTCTGGCTGGCCATGTCGTTGGCAATATCGACAGCTTTTGGGAATACAGCATGGGGAGAGATTCGGCCGGATACAGGGAATAACCGGTGTGTCCATGTGCATACGGCAGAGTGCTACAAAGATGCAGACGAAACAGCAACTCCATCCCAGATCGGAAAGGAGCCTACGGAATGTACCCACATTTGCAGCGTAGAAAGTGGCTGTATACGGGATACAGAGAAGGAAAATAATGAGAATACCGACACGTTGGATACTGTTGCTTCCAATACCGGCAAGAATGATTCTAAGAAAGAGCAAGCTGGAGAAAAAGCCGCAGACCGGAAGGATTCTTCTGGTAATGCAGATGAAAATAAAAACTTAAATGATGTGCCTATCCAGAACGGGGCAGCACTTTCTGTCAGCACGCCATCCAATGCGGAAGATACCACAACCACAGGTGGAACCGTCACACCGGTTTCACAGATGAAGATCCTGTCATGGTCATGGTTTGATCCGGAGGAAAATCTGCTTGATGGCAGACTGGAGCTCACCGGAATCACTGAGGAAGCGCAGCCATCCTTTACAGAGATCATCGAGTATTTACCAACGGCCATTATCGCCCGGGTGGAAGAAGGGGAAGAAAAGAATCTGCTGATCACCAACTGGAGCTGCCCGGAGTATGTGCAGGACGAAGAAGGCCGCTGGCCACTGGAAGGCACCTATGAGTTTAAAGCAGAGCTGCCGGGGGGGTATGAGCTGGCAGAGGGCGTGGATGCGCTGGTGGTGGAAGTGTCCGTGGTGGGAGACCAGGCAGCGGTGACGGCAGAAACGCCGTTAATGACAGTAGTGAAAGATGGAACTGAAAAATCTATTTATTGGAGGGAAAATAACTATTCAGTTTCGGATAATGAACTAGCGAATATGGGAATCCGTCTTAGTTACGCAAATGAATGTCATTATTTAACTTTGAAAAATGTAAACATGAATAGTTTATATTTGGGTAATTGGTCAAACTGGGTCATTACGTTAGAAGGGACAAATACCTTAGATGTAACAACTTTAAGAGCTAACGGCTCTTATGCGCTCATGATCACTGAAGGAACGACAGTAACGATTAAAGGGAATGGTACTTTAAATGCGCGTGGAAGGAATACGGGATCTGGTATCAATCTTGGAGGAACTTTAATCATTGAGAGTGGCACTATTAATGCAAGTGCATCAAAGTCGCTTGGAGAGGAGGATGATGGAAAAACATCGGGAATTCTGATTGGGTCGACAGGAACGTTACTGGTTAAGGGTGGAGATATTACTGCAAGCGGAACCAAGGCTGGGGGAAAGATTAGGTATGGCATGTATGTAAAAGGCCGGTTTAGCATGACTGGTGGTGAGATGAAAGTAATTGGAAACGATTGTCAGGGATTGTATACAAGCGGCTATTTTGAATTATCCGGAGGCGATATGGCCGTTTCTTCAGAAGCTGGTCTCTTAGGGTTTGTTGCTAATGGAAATTCTACAGTGATTAATGCTCCAGGAACGTTAACGGTGGATATTCTTGATATTGCTCCTGGAAAAACGGTGACGGTAAAGGAGAACGCAACTCTGACTGTGGATGGAGTAAAGCTTGAAAAAGGAAGTACGCTGATAAATAATGGAAATTTAACTGTAAATCGGGAAGTGGATGATCGGGACGGTGGAACATTAGAAAACAATGGCACAATTAGTGGAAATGGACGTATACCAGATTCTGCAAAGCAGGAACCGACAAAAATAGCAGATTTTGAAGAGAATATACGTGATGTATATAGCGAAAACACATCGATCAATGTTCAAAAGCTTGCAAACATTCAGAAACCGGCTAAAGCCGGAAATCTGCAATATGAACTTGTTGAATATACAGGAAGTGAATCTAAGGGTGAAGGAACGATTGACGAGTCAACAGGTCTGCTGACGGTAAAAAAGGCTGGTGTTTTTAAAATTAAAGTTAAGACACTGGCAAGTGGAATTTATCAAGAAGGTACTCCGGTTGAGATAACATTGACTGTTGATAAAGCAGATTTTCCTAATACATGGACAGTGAATGTAGATGCTGTTAGTGGTGTATATAATGGCACTGAGGGATATCCGGCAGCTACAATTACATCGACTCGTATACCAAAGGATGCGGAGTATAAATATCAACTGGCCGCAACATCGAAAAGTAGTAATTTACCAGATCAGTGGCAGTCAGAGTGCCCTAAGATTGTAAATGTAAATGAGTCTGGCCAGTATGTATTTGTAAAGGTGATAACAGATAATTATAAGTCGAAAGTATTTTGTTCCAATAATACAACGCATATTACTCAGCGAAGTTTTACGGAAAGCGTAGAAGTAGCGATTGATTCAAGTGTTTATAATAATAAACCACAGAATCCGAAGATTAAGGTGCTTGAAAATTGGAAAGGCACATTAGGAAGTGAATTAACAGAAGGTATTGATTATGAAATTTCTTTTTGGAAAAAGGAAGATAATAATCAATCAGTTACAAAATTAGAGGACGCTGGAACGTATATCGTTTATCTGTTGGGAAAGGGAAATTACGATGGTTCCCTGAAAACGGCTGCTTTTACAATCAACAAGTGTAAATTAAAAGCACAAATAACAGGAGATTCCTTCGATAAAGTCTATGATGGGACTACGGATATTACAGAGCAGCAGAAGCTGAAAATCCAGCTCTGCGACGACAATAATGGTACTCTCAAGCTTCAGGATGTTCGCGCAGATCAGGTGAAGTGGGCATATCGAAGTGCAGATGTTGGAGAGCACGATATAGATGCGACGATCATCTCGTTAGCAGGTGATCAGGCAAAGAATTATGAGCTGACAGAACAGACGATATCACAGAAAGGAACGATCAAGCCCCGTGATTTCGCGTCCATGACGGTATCGGCAGACCCGCTCACCTACAACGGCACCGAGCAGCAGCCGAAGATCAATGCTTCTGTGGAAACCGGTCTTGAAAATGTAAGCCCGGATGCAACATTTACCTACTCGAAGGACGGTGTCAATTACCAGAGTGAGATCCCGGGCTTTACAGAGGCGGGAACGTATCTGGGGTATGTGAAGGCGTCCATGGCGAATTTCAACGACGAAACGAAAACAGTTGCTGTGACTGTGCAGAAAGCAGCTGCTCCAACCGTATCTGCTATGTCAGAATCATACAGCTACAAAGAGACTGGCGAGAGACAGGTGGCATTGCCAGGATTTCCGGAGGACTGCGGAACCATTGGAAGTATCACGGCACAGATCGTTTCCGATGAGGGACAGATCTTAGATAGTGCGGCAGTGGATGGCATGAATCTGGTACTTCGTCTGAAAGGCAGTTCTAAAAACATGGTTGGCAAGACTGCCCAGGTTGTCGTGAAGGTGGAGACTAAGAATTACGAGGATATTCAGATTCCTGTGATCGTGACTCTGACTGCAGATTCGTCTGACAGTAACTCCAACAACAACTCTGGAAATAATTCTGGCAACAATGGCTCCAATAATGGTAATTCCAATGGCAGCTCCGGTTCAGACGGGGACAGCTCCGATTATGATGATCCGAATGAAAGTAGTGTTAAAGTAACCCCGGATCCGTCCAACAAGGTTACGAAAGACAGTCAGAAGGGCTACAGGAATGTGGAACAGGGTGTCATCACCGGCACAGCCAATCAGACCGTGAACGATGGCTACAGCCATTGGATGAAAGACGCCAAAGGCTGGTGGCTCCGCTTTAGTGACGGTACATGGCCAATGGCCGATCGTACTGGTGCATATCACTGGGAGCATATCAACGGCAGATGGTGGGCCTTTAATGAAACGGGTTATGCTAAGACAGGCTGGTTAAGGGATGAGGATTACGGCGGCTGGTTCTATATGGATCTGGAACACGGCATGCAGACCGGCTGGGTGCTTCTCGATGGAGCA
>OGEC01001168.1_pt1 | contig 14301 bp, 11 predicted proteins | sample 1570551 | NCBI WGS metagenome assembly OGEC01 (sample SAMEA2582127, study PRJEB24529) | metagenome | biome: Human gut stool | place: China | collected 2011 | reverse complement strand
CACGGCTACATTCGCTAGCCATGATTTCCATATCATGTGTAATGAGAAGGATCGTAATGCCTTCTTGATTGAGTTGGCGCAATAACGCTAACAACTCTTTAGTTTCCTTACCATCTTGACCACTTGTTGGTTCGTCGAGGATGAGGATTTTAGATTGCATGGCTAGTGCAGAAGCGATAGCAACGCGTTGCTTTTCACCGCGGCGCAATGTTGGAGGATAGGCTTCACGCAAGTGAGCGATACCTGTGCGTTCCAACACTGCATCAACGATTTGTTTTATCTCGGATTTACTGCGACCTAGTGATTCAGGGCCAAAGGCAACCTCTGTGGCTACTGTTGGTCTGAACATTTGGCGATCCGGTTGTTGGAATACATAACCAATAAATTGACCACGTTTAGATGGCGGCATAGCCGTAATATCTGTGCCGTTATAGTACATGCGGCCTTCACTAGCCTTTTCAAGACCTACGAGCAAACGAGTGATAGTCGTTTTACCACAACCGTTGCGACCACCGATGGCGATGTATTCGCCCCCTTCGATGGTGAAAGTCACATCACGGAAGATGTCTACAGATGGCACATAGCCAAAGCGGATATTTTCAACCTTAAGCATGAGCGCCACCGTCCTTTCCTTGTACATCATCAACGCGTTGAATTGGTTGTTTATTTTCTACTGTATTAGATTGATTTACTGTAGAGCTGCTTTCACCATGCACCTCATGTTGAATAGCGTGAGCCATTTCAATTTGGTGTAAGCCCTTGATCGCAGACTCGATGCTGAGCCAAGGTTCATCACTGTGGAAGCCTGCTTGTTCAAGTTCCATATACGTGGTGAACACGGATGGCAACGCATCAACGTGAATATTGTGTTCGTACATGTAACGAAGCGTAGTTGGTACATCGTCATCACAAGCAATAGAGCCGTCCACCATGAGAGCCATGCGGTTTGCATACGGCAATACAGCGTGTAAGTCATGGTCGATAACGACAACGGTAATACCGTGTTTTTGATTTAAATCACCTACGAGGCGATATAATTCGGCAGTCCCATCTGGATCGAGGGAGCTTGTTGGTTCATCAAGGACAAGAACTGTTGGGTTCGTAGCCAATACGGAAGCGATGGCCAAACGTTGCCGTTGACCACCAGACAAGCTTGTAATCTTACGGTCTTCTAAGCCTACAAGACCAACTTGCTTAAATACCTCTTCGGAACGAGCTTTGATAGTTTCACGGTCATAACCACGGTTTTCCATAGCAAAGGCAACTTCTTCACGAACTGTCATCGTAACGAGTTGCGTATCGTAATCGGCAAGAACAACACCGATATGGTTTGCAAGCTCTGGAATTTCCATTTGCGTAGTCGCTTTACCATCTACAAAGACCATGCCTTCAAGACGGCCACCGTAGAATTTAGGTACCGCCCCTACCATAGCCATGCAAAGAGTACTTTTACCACAACCTGCAGGACCAGTCACAACGAGGAAGTCCCCATCATGTACGTCGAGATTGATGTTTTCAAGAGACGGTGTAGTCGCCTTTGGATGGTAGTAATTTACGTGTTCAATGGAAATCTTCGCTTGACGCTCAGGCAAAATCGTCATATGACTATGGTCAGATGTCAATTGATCTGTACTTGGCAACATACCGCGTTTGGAGAATAGACGTTGCGCCGGAATATACAAGATTGGCGTAATGGCACCGTTCAAAGCGCCTACGATTAGAACCATCGGCCACATACCATACATATATACATTGTCTGGTAAGCCCAATACTTTCCACAAGATGGTAACGAAGATACCGCCAGATACAACAGTCGCTAAGAAGCCAGATAGGATTGGCGTCAAATCAAAACCACCAATTTTACGGAACTTCACGGACAACATAGCGCGCGTCACGAGAGCTGCTGTCAAAGCACCACCTGGTTCAGACAACAAGTTGCCGTAAGGAAATGCTGACTTAGATGTCAAAACATTGATGAGGGCCGCTACAAGGCCAATCCCCAACGTTTGACTCAAACTAGGACGAGTCAATAAAATAGCTACGCAATACGTAGCAATCGTCCAGTTTGGCGTTACCCCAGCCACACTAGGGCTCACCAAATGCAATATCGTGCCCAATGCGAGCATCAATGTGCTGACAGTAACCCATCTAAACTGGCCACCCTGCACATGCGTGTACACAAGATCTTGAATCCGTTCCATAATAGCCTCTTTTCTAAAAATGAATATATAATCTATATTTTATCACTCTTCGAGGACTTTTGCACGCATGAGGATTAAGAGTAATATCTCGACTGTTATAAACTCACTTCAGATCTTTTAATCTTTCAGTGAGAAACGTTTCTACACATTCCTCAAAGCTTAGATCCATCCGTTCCGCAAGGATTGCTAACCACCATACACATTCGCCGATTTTAGATGGTAACAATTCTTTATCTGCACTAGGCCACCGACCTTGATTATCCATAGTCAATCGCCCCACTAAGCCCGCATCAGTTAAAAATGCCAATGCATCTTCTTCTACCGACCAAACAGATCCATGTATCTCTTTTTCTAGTTCAAAATATTTATTTCTTATTTCTTTTGAAAGTAAGTTTACTTCTTTTAAATCCATGATGTCCTCCTAGAAAGATTTCTTAAATACATAAGTCTTATTCTCCATTTATACAAAAGAAATAGGCTACGTAAGTAGCCTATTAACAATATTTTAATATACTATCAAAATATATTAGAACTAGAAAATCCTATGCCATATACCCAAATCTAGTATATACATACTCAAAAATATTTCCACGACAAACTTCTATTTGTTGTTCATCATAGCTTTCTGGAAGTTCTCGCCAAAGGATATCACGAATTAGATTTTGTATCTCTGCTGTTGTTTCATCCTTATCTGTCCAGTGATCCATCCTAGAAATTGCTTCTGTTATTTTGGTATACATCTCTGTAGCAGTCGCTTTTACTTTCTTAATATCTGCTTTATTAGGATTGCCTTTTGTTAACAAATCAAAGATAGCCAATTCATCATCAGTGGTAAACCCTTCACGGATATAACGGGATTCTTCTTCCGTTAACTCTTTTACTAACTGTATTAATGCTTCAAATGTTTTTTCTATATTACTACGGTCTTTGCCAGAGTTATACTCTTCAATAATTTGTCTATAGCGCTCATAGTAATCCCTACGATTAGGATTAGCTGCTACCAGTCTATCCAAACTACGTTCAATAAACTCGCCTAAATCCCTGAGTAATAAGTTCTTATATTTAACCCTCGTAAACTCTTTACGCAGGATATTAAAATTGATAGCACTTATATCAATACGGGTTATATACTCTGAACCAATTGCATCTTCTGTTTGCCCTAGAGATTCTTTCATCCCTATATGTTCACTAATAATCGCATTTATAGTAACCATCAAATCAGTAGTATCTACCTCTCGTTTTTTAGGCTTTAACATCCGATGTATTGCTGCAATTGTCTCATATACTCTTCGTGAATCCACAGAAATATCATCACGTTCAATATATTTCATCAATTTATGCAACTCTGAAGCACAAGCAGTAAAGGTTTGTTTATCTGCTACAGTATCGCAGACAGCATTAGCGGCCTTATTTAAATTAGATAATCTATTAAAAGCATTAATTTGAGCATCAGAAAAATCTACTATATATATATCCTTTTGTTTAAAAAAGGCTATTAATATATCAATTAGCTCTAGTATACGAGCAATGAGCTCCTCTTTATCAATGGTTGGATCTACACCATCATGATTACCAACATTTGCCGTATATTCAGCCAATGCCTTTTTAAGTGCTTCTACAATACCAATATAATCGATAATCAAACCATTACTCTTACCTTCATTAACACGATTAGCACGAGCAATTGTTTGCATTAAAGTATGGGCTTTTAGTGGTTTATCTAGATACAAACAGGACAAGCACTTAACATCAAATCCTGTAAGCCACATAGCACATACAAACACAATACGTAATGGATTATCTGAATCTTTAAACTCTTTATCGAGGTCTCGTTTTACCATTTTCCGTCGATGTGTTTCAATATCTAGGCCCCAAGCTTTAAATGTTTGGATTTCATTCTGTTCTTGGCTAATAACAACAGCCATGTCTGTTTCTTCCATCCATTTTAGTTTGCGTACTAGTTCTTGTGCTTCTTGTTGTGTCGATGCTTTAATTTGTTTTTTTAGATGCTTAATTTCTTCTTTCCAGTATTCCTGTACATAATCGTACATACGAACACAGGTAACTTTATTTAAGCACACAAACATTGCTTTTCCACTAGTCCACACATCGGAATAATGTCGTACAAAGTCCTTGGCAATAGAACGTAGTCTCGGCTCAGCAGTAAGAATGTGAATTGATTTTTCAAATTCCTTCTCTAACTTTTCTTGTTGAGCACTATCCAAATCTGCTGCTTCGATAGCATCAAGAATCTCATCAGTTATCTCTGGATTTTGTAAATCATCTAGTTTAGCACCACGATTTTCATAATACAATGGCACCGTAGCGCCATCTTCCACAGCTCGTTTAAAATCATAGACTGATATATAGCCACCAAAGGTACGTTCTGTAATATTATCGTATGAAAGTAATGGTGTACCAGTAAACCCAATACGGGCTGCTGTTGGCAATAGCTTCATCATATTATCTGCATATAGCCCATACTGACTACGATGAGCCTCATCAGACATAATAATGATGTCATGATCAGGATAAATCGGCTCTACATCAGATTTATTAAACTTGTGAATTAATGTAAATATAAAACTAGGATTCCCCTTTAATTTGACAATTAAATCCTCTCCACTAGTGGCAATACATTGTTTTGCCTTACTATCCTTACCAAGAATGCCACAATTTTCAAAGGTATCACTAATTTGTGCATTCAGCTCTTCTCGATCTGTAAGAACTACAAAGGTTGGTGAACCTGCCATCTTGCGACGTATCTTCTGTGCAAAAAAAGCCATAGAATAGCTTTTACCGGAACCTTGTGTATGCCAAAAGACCCCAAGTTTACCAGCCCTCAATTTTCTATCAGCATACGCCTCTACCGCCTTATTTACACCTAAGTATTGGTGATTCCGAGCTAATATTTTAGCAATACGACCATCAGAATGATCATAAAGGATAAAATTCTCTAGCAAATCAAGAAAATTTTCCTTATTACAGATACCGAGAAGCATAGTTTCAAAAGCCACACTCCCTTTTTCATCCTCATCTAGACGCTTCCATTCATGAAAGAATTCATATTTACTACCAACAGTACCAACCTTTGCTTCTAAGCCATTAGAAAGCATCACAAAGGCATTGTAATAAAACAATTGTGGAATGGTATCTAGATAGTCTTTATAGTTATCCTCATACGCATTTCGTACATCTATATCCGGCCGTTTCGACTCAATAAACAGCAAAGGAATACCATTCACAAAGCCAACAATATCTGCTCGCCGATTATACAAATCACCATGAACAATGAACTCCTTTACTGCTAAGAATTCATTATTATGTGCATTATTGAAATCTATAATAGCTGCCTTTTTAATCTCTGTTCTCCCATCAGGTCGCTTAGCTGTTACAGGAATACCATCACGAAGATAATTGTATTTCTCTTCGTTGATTTGTATTAAAGATGCTGTTGATATTCTACGAGTTAATTTAGTAATTGCCTCTATAATTTGTTGCTCATTAATCCAAGGATTAAGTCGTTTAAGGATCTTGCGTATTTCTCTGGTCAATAAGACTTCTTTGTAACTAGTCCTACCAAATGTGCCATCTATTCCTAGCTGCTCTAAATTATATGCATAGGCAACCTTCCACCCCAATTTATTCTGTAGCACATCACAAGCACTATCCTGAACTAGTTTCTCTTCAGAATAATCATGGCTCATAGTAACACCTCCTTTACACCTCTATTTCCCCACTCATAAGCTTAGGGAGTAAACGATCTCTGGCTTCGGTTAAATAGTTACTTATCTTTTCCAATAGCTCTATTTTTTTTCGGTATAATTCAAATATATTTTCATATCGTTCCAAAACATCTTTACTTGGTACCACCATAATCATATTCATGATAGCCTCAGGCTTCAAATGTAAGACATTAACGCCATTAGCAAATGGAGATATCTGCTCACTATATCTACCGAATCTCATTACACTATACAAATAACTACCTGTTACAGTTTTTGGAATTAATTTTATTAAATCCATAGAGAAAGTCATATTTTCTCCCAAATCAGGAACAATAGCTACGTGACCTACTAAACGCCTTTCTTGAGTCATATCTGTAACGCCCATAACAATATCACCTGCATCTAATCTTTGATCAGCTTTATAAGTTCCAATATACCTTTTTTCTGCATTACGCTTATAGCCACCAAAAGCATTTATATTTTTTAGATTCACTAATAACACACCCTCAGACTCTGAAAGCTCACTAGATTTATATGACTTTCCTCTAACATAGGAAAACACTTCATTAAATGGTCTAATATTCCAACCCTCAGGAACACCATCTACAATTTCCACATTTTCATGCCCAGGAAATCGTAAGTCTATGAACCATTCTTTATATAAGCGCTGCGCAGCCTCTTCAAGGAGCTTGATTTGCTTTTGATTATTTTCAATGAGGTCATCATAGCTAGCCAGTACATTTACTATAGATTGTTGCTTATCTAAATCAGTTATTTCTATTGGAAGTTTAGTTAGTATTGATGTATTTAAATTTAGCATTGTAGAGCCTACAGCATGATTAATTAACCATCCTATACTCTCTTTTCTTTGTAACTGATAAAAAGCGAATTTAGGAATAATTTTATTAGGATTCAAAGTAACCTTTAAACAACCAGTTCCACATAACCAATCTTCTTCTTTGTTCGTTATAAGTGCACATTTACCTACATCACCTCTACGAGAATATATAATATCACCACTTTTAACTTTATGTTGATTTAATCGTTCGACATGTTCTTTAGAGATTCGAGCAATAGACAATGTACTTATTCTTCCTTCAATCATATCTTTAGGCATTATTACAGGAACTCCTTCATCCCTATAATCAGATTGATGCAATTGAGATCCAAATGGACCTGTTTGTATCTTCTCTGAAACTTCACCTAACGTATCTTTATACCAACTCATAACCCGATTTCCTTCATATTCTTAGAGATAGTTTCCATGAGTACATTAGATTCTTGTTGTAATGCTAAGAGTTCTTCATGTATTTCAGCCATGCGTTCTTCAAAGTTAACACCATCATCTTCTACAGGGGCTACCCCTACATAAGCACCTGGTGTGAGAGACCAGCCTTTATCTTCGATACTTACACCCTCATTGTCACCTTTAGCTTCATTTGTGATATACGCAACCTTACATAGACCTGGTACATCTACATATTCACCATTGCCAAATTTTTCATATAACCACTGCGCTTCTTGGGCAATGGTTAATGTTTCTTTAACAGCTTCTACCTTTTCATCGTATTCTTGTTGAACTTTTTTACCTTTACCGCGACCCGCATCAGCAACAGCTTGTTTACCTTCTGCCTCAATAGCTTTCACTTGTTCAGAAAGAGTTTCTATATATTCAGCAAAGGTTTTATCTTCACCTAATGTACGACGATATTCATTAAGCAGTTCCGTATATTTTTCAACTTCTCCACGATAGAGCCAAACGATAGCATTTAAGTTTTTTAATTGCCATTCAGTCCATTCATTTAATGTACGATCTACAACAGTATAGTAGTTACGTGCATCAATAAAGAGTACTTTATCTTTTATGGACTCTAGTTTTGCTTTGTCAAAAAACCATAACGAACATGGTAAGGATTTTGTATAGAAAAAATTATTACCAACACTCACCATTACATCCACAGCACCAGTTTTTATAAGGCTTTCACGAATATCCTTATCCTTACCTTGACTATCCGTAGCAGAGGAGGCCATAACGAAACCAGCACGGCCTGTATCGTTCAGATAGCTATAAAAATAAGAAATCCAAAGATAATTAGCATTACCAATTTCCTTATTTTTATTAATACCAGGCATGCCAAATGGCAAACGTCCCGCAGCCTGTGTAGATTCAGATTTAACCTTATCTACGTTAAATGGAGGATTAGCCATAATATAGTCACAACGACCATCTAATTGATGAGCATCATTGTAAAAGCTATTGCCTTCATCACCGGATTTAATAACACCAGTTAAACCATGAACGGCCATATTCATTAAACAAAGTTGAGCGTTATACTCAACCTTTTCTTGACCATAAAATGTCATAGCACTATTTGCATTCATGCCATGAGCATTTACAAAATCACCAGATTGAATGAACATACCACCAGATCCGCAGGCAGGGTCGAATAGCGTACCATGAGTTGGTTCAAGAACATTAACAATCATCTTAACTAGAGATTTAGGCGTAAAGAATACACCATCATCGGAAGCAATGTTCTTAGCAAATTTGTTTAAGAAATACTCATAGATTCGCCCAATGATATCTCCACCTACTTCATCAAGGGCAGAGTTATTAAAGATACGAAGGATTTCTGCTAATAGCTCGTCTGAAAAGTCTGTATAATTCTTAGGCAATATCCCTGTGAGTTGTGCACTTTGATCTTCGATTAAAGCCATGGCATTATTAACTACTTCACCAAGGCTAGTCATAACTTGACCATCTTTACTAGTTAAAGTTGCACCTTTGATATCCTCTGGTAAATTAAGAAGATAGTCATATTGTGCTTCTACTGGTAAGTAAAGGGCACTTTTAGCCTTAAAGTCACTAGCTTCTACAGGCATAACACGGCCATTACGCATAGGTCTATCTTTTAAAATTTCAGCCTCAACAAGTTTAAAACGACTATACGCATAGCGTAAGAAGATAAGACCTAAAACAGGCATACAATATTGATTTGACGTTAGTTTAGACCCTGCACGTAATGCATCTGCAGCTTCCCATAATTCATTTTCTAGTTTTCGTATATTAATCATCATTTCCAGCCCTAACACTATTAACAATACTGCCAAAGCTATATGTGTCTTAATATCAATATATGGCTTTTAGACATGTATTTTTACGTATTTTATATCAATATTATACCATTACAAACAAATAACTTTTTAGATAAAAAAAAGCGCCCCTTGGGCGCCTATATAAAAATAAAGCAACACCGAATTAACGATGCTGCCGCTTGAAACCAATAATGGTTTTTCTATGTACTTAAATATTACCTTATGTGGAACCATGTGTAAATAGCTCTTATAAGCACTCCCTTAAAAAGCAATTTTATATTTCCCATCATAACACATCTTAGATATATTCGACCCCATTGTAAAATAAAAACGACCTAACACCCCAAACGGGACGTTAGGCCATTTCTCATTTTCTTATTTCCTAGGAGATGAGCCTAACGCATTCCCGAACGTTAATTGGCTCTTCTTGTTTTGTATTATACCACATATATTTTTATTTTACAGCTGAGAAAAGTAACTTTTACTATCATAATTAAATTGTTATTCTCACTTTCTCGTCATATAGTTGTGATATAATGCATACAAATACTTATGCCTAGGACATAGGAGGTCTATATGTACAAATATATTACAATTTTAGGGGCCGCTGGCCAAATTGCACAAAAGTTGACTGCTACATTATTAACATATACAGATATGCACCTTACATTATATGGTCGCCAATTGAGTACTCGTTTACATCCAGAAATTTTAGAACATGAACGCGTTACTGTCATCGAGGGTTCTTTCCAAAATCCTGCTAAATTAGAGGAAGCGGTAACAAATGCAGAGATCGTATTTGTAGGCGCTATGGAGTCTGGCAGCGATATGGCGGCTATTGTGAAAGCATTGAGCCGTAAAAACGTACGCCGTGTTATCGGTCTTTCTATGGCTGGTCTTTCTGGCGAATTCCCTGCAGCACTTGAAAAATGGACCTTCGACAGCTTGCCTATTAGCTATGTACAAGGCGAACGTCAAGCACGCAATGTGTTGCGCGAATCCAACTTAAACTACACAATCTTGCGCCTCACATGGCTCTACAATGATCCAGAAAATACAAATTATGAGCTCATTCCTGAAGGCGTTCAATTTAACGATGCCCAAGTTACACGAGAAGCTGTAGTAAAAGCTATCTTCGACATCTTACATGTAGATGATGAAACACCATTCCACCGTGCAAGCATCGGTATTGGCGAACCAGGCACACACTACGACAAACCAAGCTTTCACTAATATATAAATGAATATTTAGTAAAAAAGAGAAAATACTATATACCAATACAAGACTATCTTCAATGCGCTTGAAGATGGTCTTTTTATATATCATTTTATGATTAAAGTATCTAGTTAACCCTATTTGAATTAAATATCTCATATATATTTATATACTGTAATTATATCGTTTAAATGATATAATTACAGTATATAAATAATGAACTAATACTTTTAAAACTATAAGGAGATAACTATGGGAATATTACGCGAAACAATTCGTCCATCCTCTGATTTACGAAATAAGTATCCTGAAATTTCTAAATCCTTACAACTTAAAGATGAGGCTGCCATTATTACTGTAAATGGTCGTGGAGATACCGTAAGTCTCGGCTATAATACATATAATATGTTAAAGTCAAAAATAGAATTACTATCCTCTCTTGTAGAAGGGCAAAACGATATCATTCAAGGTCGCACCACTACACTTGATGAAACCTTCAGCAGTATTGATAAAATGCTAGATCAAATGGGGTAACTCTATGAAAACCCAAACCTACACAATCATTCCTACGGAAAAGTTCAATAAAGAGCTACATCAGCAAATACTTTATATAGCTATGCAGTTTTCAAAAGAAACAGCTATACAAGTCAAAGAAAATATTCAAAATTCGATTTCAAATCTTATGAACCATCCATATATGGGGGCTAAACCTAAAATTAGAGCACTTAATGACAGCGACTTTCGAATGTTAATTTTAGAAAAACTTATCATTTTCTACACAGTTGTAGAGGAAACAAAAACAATTTATTTAATCTCTATACTTGATCAACGACAAGATTATGTAAATATACTAAATGGATTATAACATTTGAACTAAACCAGTGCCTCTTCAACAATTAAATAACCATTCATAGAGGTATACCTAAAATCTAATCGGTACATTTTTACTCATATAACACAGGTTTTGGATATACCTTTTCTTATACCCATATTTTATAGTTATTTATATAGATAAAGTTCTGTATTTACGCTATACTAATAAATGATTAAGTTATACTAATAGATATGTGAAAGTAAACGCCTATGCGGTTATCGATACTATTTATATATACATTTCTCTGCATAAAATATCGCGAAATTCATGTATAAAAATTAACGATATCCATTTTTAGTCCCACTTAGGGCTGAGGCTGATTAAGGAGTTATTATGAATCGCATTGTTGTTATTGGTAGTTGCAACATGGATATTGTAGTGCTCGCCGATAAACGTCCGGCGGCAGGCGAAACAATCATGGGCAACGAATTGCACATCGCACATGGCGGTAAAGGTGCAAACCAAGCGGTAGCCGCTGCTCGCCTAGGCGCAGAGGTTACTATGGTTGGTTGTATCGGGGAAGATGCATACGGCCAAATGATTTTAGATAATCTAAGAGAAAATTTCATCAATACAGATTACATCGTTACTGTACCGAATACTACAACAGGTACAGCCCACATCACATTGGCTGAAGGCGACAATAGCATCATCGTCATTGCAGGCGCCAATGCTAAGGTTGACAAAAACGTTGTAGATAACGCTTGGTCTGCTATCGAGCAAGCAGATCTCGTAATGGTGCAAAACGAAATTCCTATTCCAACCATCGAATACATCGTTCGTCGTTGTCACGAGGCGAATGTAAAAGTCCTCTTAAATCCAGCTCCAGCGGCGGACCTCAATCCTGAATGGTTAGAATTGGCAACCTATATTACGCCTAATGAGCATGAGCTATCTGCGCTCTACCCTAATCAATCTACAGAGGAAACATTACTAGCGAACGAAAATAAAATCATCGTTACCCTCGGCAGCAAGGGCGTAGGTTATGCAGATAATGGCGAAATCCACACCGTATCTGGCTTTAAGGTTGAACCAGTCGATACTACTGGCGCAGGCGATACCTTCAACGGTGCCTTTGCAACGGCTATCGTTAATGGTAAAAGCTTAGCCGACGCATTGCACTACGGCAACGCGGCCGCAGCCCTCTCCATCCAACGCTTAGGAGCACAAGGTGGCATGCCTACAAAGGACGAGGTCACTGCATTCTTAGCAGAGAATTAAAATATTGAATAGGACTTTAAAACCTCTATTCAATACAAGTTATGCATTCTCATATAACGAATGTATCTGCTATCTATAAAAAAGAGATTTAATGGCCGAGGTGTTAAACCTCAACCATCAGAATATAAAAGGAGTTTACCATGCAACGACACGGCATTTTAAATAGTCATATCGCTAAGGTGCTTGCAGATCTTGGTCATACAGATACAATTTGTATCTCCGACTGTGGCTTACCAGTACCTGAAGGGGTTCAAAAAATCGACTTAGCTTTAGATTTCGGTGTACCAAGCTTTGAGCAAGTAGTATCCATCATCGCTAAGCATATGAAATCCGAAGCAGTTCATGTGGCAACAGAAATTAAAGAAAATAATCCTAAGGCTTATGACTTCTTGGAGTCTACCTTCCCATCCGATCAATACGAATGGATTGAAACAAGCCATGAAGCTTTCAAAGAGACCACAAAACAATGCAAATGCATTATTAGAACTGGTGAAGCATCTCCGTATGCAAACATTATCTTGCGCGCCGATTGTATTTTTAGCGATCGTCCCTAGCATAATAGATTAACCAACTAGGTTTGTAAGCATACATCAATAGATACTTTCACCAATCATATAGGAGTAGTTATGGAAATTGTTATGTCAGGCATTGCAAAGGCCTTTGGTACGAACCAAGTGCTGCGCGATGTAAGTATTACCCTCAAGGAGGGCGAGGTTCACGCCTTGATGGGCGAAAACGGCGCTGGCAAGTCCACCCTCATGAATATTCTCACCGGTATTCACAAGGCAGATGCTGGTACAATCACCATTGACGGCGTAGAGCGCACCTTCCCGAATCCGAGAGAGGCTGAGCTAAACGGTGTTGCCTTTATTCACCAAGAGCTCAACATTTGGCCTAATCTAACATTGTTAGAAAATCTGTATTTAATGAGACCGAAGCGCAATAGCTTCGGTATGCTCGATAAAAAGGCGATGCTCGCCGAGGCAGAAAACACCTGCCGCGAGTTGGGTATCGAATTGCCACTCACTACTGAGGCGGGCCTTTGCTCCGTCGGTCATCAACAAATGACGGAAATCCTTCGTATCTTGATGTTAGATGCCAAGGTTGTCATCATGGACGAACCGACAGCAGCCCTCACAGAGCGTGAAACGGCGACATTGTTCAAAATGATGCGCAAAATGAAAGCCCGCGGCGTGGCTATCGTATATATCTCTCACCGTATGGAAGAGGTATTTAGCGAATGCGATACCATCACGGTTATGCGTGATGGTCACACCATCATTACAAAACCAACAGCTGAAATTTCTGTAGACGAAGTGGTACGCCACATGGTAGGTCGTTCTATTGACGAGTTCTACCCAGCTCGTACTACAACACCTAGCGAAGTTGTGATGAGCGTCGATAACCTTAAACCAGAAGGTTTCGATAACGACATTTCCTTCTCCTTGCGCAAAGGTGAAATCCTCGGCGTAGCAGGCCTTATGGGCGCGGGCCGTACAGAAATCATGCGCGCCATCTTTGGTGTAGATAAACACAATGGCGGTACCGTAACAGTGAACGGCTCCGTTCTGAACTGTAAAAAACCAGAAGATGCCATCAAAGCTGGCATTGCTTTCATCACAGAAAATAGAAAGAGCGAAGGCTTGATCCTCGATTTCTCCATCGGTTCCAATATTACATTGCCGAACCTTGGCGAAATTTGTCCATCTCATGTATTGGATAAGAGCAAGCTCAATTCCTTTGCTGACGAATTGTCTAAAAAGCTAGGCGTTAAAACACAATCTATTCACGAAGCGGCGTCCTCCCTCTCTGGTGGTAACCAACAAAAAGTTGTTATCGCTAAATGGGTCGGTAAAAAACCATCTATTATCATCATGGATGAGCCAACGCGCGGTATCGATATCGGTGCAAAACGTGATATTTATGATTTAATGAACGAATTAACGAACGATGGTGTGTCCATTA
>OGEC01001131.1_pt1 | contig 14806 bp, 16 predicted proteins | sample 1570551 | NCBI WGS metagenome assembly OGEC01 (sample SAMEA2582127, study PRJEB24529) | metagenome | biome: Human gut stool | place: China | collected 2011 | reverse complement strand
TGTGCGCCATCTCCTTCAGTGTCCACGCGAAGGACAGGATCATGATCGCCGGGACCATGGACTTAAAACCTTCCGGAATGCAGGCCATGCACTCGGAAAACTTCAGGACCCGACGCACCTGATAGAGACCGATGGTGATCAAAAGTCCGAAAAAGCTTCCCATCGTAAGTCCCAGGGACGCGTCACTCTGGGAGAAGGCTGTCACAAAATCCTCTCCTGAGAAAAATCCACCCGTATAGAGCATACCGATCATGCAGCAGATGATCAGGGATATGATCGGGATCAGAAGATCCAGAACAGTTCCCCTGACAGAGACCTCCGGCTGTTTCTCCGTGTCATACGGACGTCCCGGCGTGGTATAAAGGTCCCCCTTGAGCGCATTCTTCTCATGGAATTTCATAGAGCCGAATTCTGTCCGTAAGAGTACCATTCCGATCATCATCACGATCGTCAGGATTGCGTAAAAATTGTATGGGATCGCCCGCACGAAGATAGAAAATCCGTCCTCGCCCTCAACAAATCCGGTAACCGCGGCCGCCCAGGAAGAGATCGGCGCGATAATGCAGATCGGAGCTGCCGTCGTATAGATCAGGTACGCGAGTTTTGCTCTTGAGACTTTAAATTTGTCTGTCACAGGGCGCATCACGCTTCCCACGGTCAGGCAGTTAAAATAATCATCGATAAAGATCAGACAGCCCAACAGGATCGTCGCAAGCTCCGCGCCCACGCGGCCCTTAATATGATCCGCCGCAAACTGGCCAAATGCTGCCGACCCGCCGGCCCGGTTCATCAGGCACACCATCGTTCCAAGGATCACAAGGAAGATCAGGATTCCCACATTGTAGCTGTCAGAGAGAACGTTTATCATTCCGTCCTCAAAAATATGGGTGATCGTTCCCTCAAAGCTGAAACCGGAATACAGGATTCCACCCATAAGAACACCGATGAACAGGGAACTGTACACCTCTTTTGTGATAAGTGCCAGCCCGATCGCCACGACCGGCGGAACGAGCGCCCAGAACGTCGCATAGACCGCCGGCACATACTCTTCTGTCTGCTCCGCGCCAAATACGGTTATCGCGAACATCAGGACCAGCACCACAGAAAGCACTGCTGTCCTTTTTATATTTTTCTTCATATCCGTCATAACGGACTCCTCCCTCCTGTCTCCGGAGAGTTCCACGCTCTCCGATTTTCCTGTTACGTGAAGAAATCCCCTCTCATCAGTACAATTCTGGTGAAAGGGGATCACAACATACACAATCACGATTTTTTATTCATCCCAGTTGTGGTATACAGCCTGTACGTCATCATCCTCGTCAAGGAGATCAAGGATTCTCTGCATCTTCTTGATCGCTTCCTCGTCAGTAAGTTCTACCCAGTTCTGCGGGATCATAGTAATATCAGCCTCTACCATCGGGATTCCGGCTTTCTCGAGAGCCTCGCGGACTGCACTGAAGTTGTCCGGATCTGTGATAACCTCGTAGCTGTCCTCCTCCTCGGAGAAATCCTCAGCGCCTGCATCGAGTGCAGCCATCATGAGTTCGTCGGCATCCATATCACACTCTTCTTTGTCGATCACGATCTGGCCCTTGCGGTCGAACATGAAGGAAACGCTTCCCTGTGCGCCTACGTTTCCGCCGCCCTTTGTGAAGGCGCTTCTTACGTTTGCTGCGGTACGGTTCTTGTTGTCAGTCAGTGTGTCAACGATGATCGCAGCACCGCTCTGACCGTATCCCTCATCTGTTAAGTTTTCGTAGTTTACGGAGTTTAAGTCACCGGCTGCTTTCTTGATACCGCGGTCGATGGTATCGTTCGGCATGTTGTTTGCTTTCGCTTTTGCAATCACATCACGCAGCTTGCTGTTGTTAGCCGGATCAGCGCCGCCCTCTTTAACTGCGACAGCAATCTCTCTTCCGATTACGGTAAAGATCTTACCCTTTGCTGCGTCATTTTTCTCTTTCTTATGTTTGATGTTGGAAAATTTATTATGTCCTGACATCGGTTCAGCTTCCTTTCTCTTCGCATCTCGCTCTTTTTTATCTCTCGTGCACCAGTCCCAAGGATCTTTTCGTGCGCATTATACATAGTCTAAAATATTCTAACATCATTTTTCTGATATGGCAAGCGCTTTTTCCGGATACCCCTGCTCCACTTTTCCTTGACACATTCCACTCTGAGTATTTATACTCATTTCATAGCGATCCAGTGCCTTCCGGCCTATGATCTTCCGGGGTCAGCCCGGCAGATTCTGTGGATGGATGCATCTGACCTGCATTTTTGCGCAAGTGCGCATCATTGGCACATTAGTGCCTGTTTGTATAATAGGGAATTCCTCGGATTTCCTGTTACAAAATACTAATTATGGAGGACATGACGATGAAGAAGATTGAGATCGACACATTCCTGAAGTTCCGTTTTTTGAGCAACCCACATTTCTCACCCGATGGAACGAAGATCGCCTTCACGGTATCCGTACCGGACCGGGAGACCAATGGCTATCTGTCTGACCTGTACCTGTATGATCTCGGGAAGAAGACTGTCTCCCGTGTCACCTGCAGCGGTGACGCGAAGACCTGGAGCTGGACCGCGGAGAATACCCTGATCTTTACCGCAGCCCGGACTGCCGCCTTAAAAAAAGAAAAGGAGAACGGAACTTCTTTCCTCTATGAGATCTCTCCGTCCGGCGGAGAGGCCCAGTGCATCACGTCCATTCCGGCTACTGTCACAGGGATCCGCCTTCTCCCGGATGGACGTTACCTTCTGACGATCCGTCATGATAATTACAGAGATACGAGAAAGAAATCTTACGAGGTCTTCGACGAGCTTCCGTTCTGGGGCAATGGTCAGGGATACACGAACGCGAAGAGGAACCGTTACGCCATCTATGATATGGGATCCGGTAAACTCACTTACGTGGCGGACGAATGGACTGACTGCTCCCAGTATTCTGTCCGTGGAAACCTCCTGCTCTACAAGGCATATCCGTGGAAACAGAGTGTCATGGGGATTCGTCCGGGCGTTTATCTTTATAACCTCTCCACCGGAGAGACAAAAACCTTGATCGCGCCGGATTCCATGCGCACCGGAGTTGTCTCCCTCTTAGACGAAAAGACTGCACTCATTGCGGCAACGGATGACTCCTATAAGGATACGACGAAATACTGTGACTTCTACCATATGGATCTCGCGGACGGATCCATGAAGCTGATCCATCCTTATGAATCTTCCATCGGCGGCTCCTCCGTGGGCTCCGATTCCAGATTCGGCGCAGGACAGACATTTAAGGCTGTGGGCGGGGAATTTTACTATATTTCCACCGTGGGAGATTTTTCCCATCTCTATAAGATCTCCCGGGGCGGCACCGTCTCCGGGCCGCTGACGGCAGGAAGCTCCTGCGACAGCTTCGATGTTGCGGGCGGACACATCGCCTCCATGGAATTCCATGGACTCCACATTGCGGAACTCTTTGTAGACGGCGAGCAGGTGACCCACATGAATGACTGGCTCACCGACAAATATGATGTACAGACACCGGAGGCGTTCTCTTTCACCGCCAGCGACGGCTACGAGATCCACGGATGGGTCTTAAAACCGGCAGGTTTCGAGGAAGGAAAGTCCTATCCCGGCATCTTAACTATCCACGGCGGTCCGAGAACCGTTTATTCAGACGTCTACTATCATGAGATGCAGATGTGGGCAAACCGCGGATATTTCGTGTTCTTCTGCAATCCGAGAGGATCTGACGGACGGGGCACGGATTTTGGAAATATCAACGGAATCTACGGAACTGTGGACTATCAGAACCTGATGGATTTCACGGATGAAGTTCTGAGGCGGTACCCGATGATCGATCCGGAACATCTCGGTGTCGCAGGCGGCTCCTACGGCGGATTCATGACAAACTGGATCATCGGACACACAGACCGTTTCCATGCCGCCGCTTCCCAGCGTTCCATCTCTAACTGGGTATCCTTTGAGCACAACTCCGATATCGGACACACCTTCATCTTAAACAACCAGGGAACCAACACGAGGACCGATGTGGAGCTTCTCTGGAAGCAGTCTCCGCTCCAGTTTGCGCCGAACTGCAAGACACCGACACTCTTTATCCACTCTGATGAGGACTACCGCTGCTATATGGCGGAAGGACTCGCCATGTTCAGCGCCATCAAGCGGAACGGCTGCCCGTCGAAGCTTTGCCTGTTCCATGGAGAAAACCATGAGCTGTCCAGAGGCGGAAAGCCGGAGAACAGGATCGACCGGATGACGGAGATCATTAAGTGGATGGATACATATTTAAAGTAATATTTACGCGGTACAGCCCATCCATGTTCTAAACTTATCCGTTTAAAAATTTATACCTATGCTACCTGCCACCGGCAGCTTCTTCTCGATGCATGGCAACATAAAAGCCCGCCAGAGATTTTTCATTCAGATTCATCATCTGTTTTGAAACTTCTCCAGCGGGCCTTTTTTCTCTTCTTTTCCGTTTGAATTGCGTTGACTTACCTTTACCGCTCTTCCCTGAAACACGGCAGTGAACGAACAAAAAAAAGGAGGCCCACACCACAAACCGAAATAATCCATAATAGGATTTCATATCAGCCTGCAACGGATATCAATGAAAAGAAATATGCCACGAGATTTCCTGTTAATCAAAAATGGCTGCAGGGTCGTATCCCCTGCAGCCGCAGTTCTTATCATTATCGATTTACATAATTCAGCACCAATGCAAGAATCAGCATATGGACCGGATAAAACGCATAACAGCTATACTGGAAGACTTTCGTATGGCAGCCCTGCCGTCCACGATACAGCCAGATCGGAAGCAGTGAAAGCAATGCAAGTCCCTGCTGGCAGAGTTCAAAGTCCATCCCAAAAAGCCGGATGGGGTACATCAGACCTCCCAGCAGCTCTACGTTGACCCAATAAAGCGCCAGAAGCTGTCCGGAAAAACACCACCATTTTCTTCCCCGGAAAAAGTAAAAAATAAACAGTGTCAATACACCGGCACCATAGTAATCTGCCATTCCTACCGTCCCAAGTGCACTTCCAACCAGCACGACCAGAACCGCCGTCGGAAGAAAGATCGTAAGCTTCTGTTTTTTTCGAGTTTTTTCCATCAAATGGATTCCGGAGAGTCCTATCAACAGCGTCCAGATCACATTCTGATGAAACGGATAGAACCAGGTTCCGCCATACATCAGATCAAAGGGTATCTCCGACAGCACCGCAAACAGCAGCAGCCGGAGAATGTACTTTTTAAAGCTGTGCGTGTGAAAATATCCTTCCACTGCCATAAATGCAAAGATGGGAAACGCGAGCCTTCCTACGCAGGTCAGCCAGTCCTGAGCCGGAAGGAGCGTAGCCCAGAGATGATCCATCAGCATAAATGTCATGGCGATGATATGAAGCATTGCCGCACTGATGTCAAAGGTTCCTGACTGAGATGAATGTACTTGATTTTTTACCATATTGTCACTCCTGTTGTTTTCTCTCAGTCCAATTATACTTCCTTTTACCGTCTCTGGTCAAATCCTTATCAGCGACAACGTTTCTTCTACCTCCAGGGCTCCAGCTTCAAGACCATCGGCTTAGCCGGTGGCTTTATAATATTAGGTTGTTACAGTGCGTTGATTTCTTTTTCTAATTCGCTGACTGCGCTCATGACAGTCTCAAAGGTCGGCACATCACCATAGAGCATATCCTTCATTGCTTAGTAATCTGCGGTCAATGCTGAAAAACGATACTCCGGGGGAACAAGCTTCAAGGTGCCGGGAATAGCTTCCTGATACTTTGCCCAGGCTCTCGGATAAAACTTCATCTTGAAGTCCACCACTGTCTTCAGCAATTCCACCCGGGCAAAGGCAGCTTCTTTCACAGGTGTCATGGACATACGGTACAGATCATAGTAGTGCCGGGAATAACGCTGCGGCATTTCCGAACTCTCGGGTCTGTTGGCTTCATGGTGCAGAATCGTTGCCTTCTCCCAGAAAGTCCGCTCCGGCGCAACGGTCAGAATAGCCGTATCCTTTTGTGCAAAGACTTTCGGATAATAGATTGCGGCATAGGGCTCGATCCGAGCGATTTTTGCGGGCGTCCAAGCGGCCAGCGCACCGATCTCCAAACGAATAACCTGCAAGGTAGCGGGATTTGTAAACAGGTGCGGATAGGCAAAGGTAACTGTCTGTTTGTCCTTTTCGTCTATGTAAATATTCGCCTCACAGCCAAGCTCCTGAGAAAGTTCTGCCTGAATGGTGGGACAAAACTGCTCTGCAAGAAAAACCTCTGCCCGAGCATTGGCTTCTTTGTTGAACGTATCCTGTTTGGTGTTGGAACGTTTTTCCCATGGCTCGTCCTTACCGTATCCCAGCACCCGCCAATCCAGAATCAGATCAATATCTTCGGAAAAGCGGCTGATCAGATTGAATGCCTTGGAAAGACTGGTGCCGCCTTTGAAGGTAATAGTCTCTTTCCACGGGCAGCGGTGGAACAGATAATCCAGCGTAAAGCATACCCAAAAATCTTTCTCTACGATGGCATCATTCAAACCCATCTTATCGGCTGTATTTCGGAACAGTTCGCGCCGGTCGCTTTCCGGCAATCGTGCTACATTCCTCATTGTGTGTCACCTCCACACATTTTTCGTATCGTATCATAAACCCAATCCGTGGATTCCGTTGCCTCTTTCAGACAGGCTTGCTTTTCAGCCTCGGACAGCTTTTCAGAAAGCGTCTGTATGATCTCCGGCGTCACGTTGGTCCTTCCCAGAGTTTTCAGCGCCTGGATCACCAAACTCGTCATGTAAGACAGACCCGTGATTTCCTTGTTGGTTCTATGCTTAAATTCCAGCTTGGTGGAATTCCACTCATAGGTCTTATACGGACCGTCGCTGATGTAGGACCAGACCGCCGTTACCTGTGTAGAGAGCCCCAGCAGGTTCAGGGCCGTATTTCCGCACGGGGCAATGGTCCAGTGGTAACACCGTGCCAATGCTTTGGCAACTGCATCCGGGTCGGCCGCTACATATTCATCAAGCAGTTTGCTGTACTTTGGCTTTTCGTAAATGCCTCTGATAATTCTGCGGATAATGCCAGATTGGTAAAGCCGCTTCAATCCTTGGCGAATTGTTGCGGTGTCCGCAATATCTGCAAAATCAGGAGCAACAAAAACTGCACCATCCTCAGCAGCAAGAATTCGCGCTCGTATTTCCTGCATATATCCATTGTCCACAGCTGTGCCCTCCTTTCATGATGTCACGAATATTATATACTATTCGTGACATGCTTTCAATACAAACATCGGAATTTTCACTTTATTATTTTCAAAATCTTGATGTTTATTCGGAGAGCGCGATATAGCATAGGATGCATATTCCGCAGGTGATGGTTGCACATGAGGTAAAGTCTTTCGTTTTTTCAACTCTGAATACAGCCATTACAAGACCTCCTTTCCTTTGAAAATGGGTATGAAAAAAAGGGCATCCACTGGTTAAAGTGAAACGCCCACGTTAAGAACAATATTGACTTTTCTTAAATCTGAGACAGGATTTCTCCAATATCTCCATTGATACAAATGGACTTCTTTCTGATTTCGTCAGGCGCATACGCCTCTCCATAATTGAGACAGGCATAAGTGGCATCTTTCCAGTCATGAGCCATGCGCCAGAAACTGTACTTCACTATGGTTGGGGTGTTGTAGCCGACACCCAGCTCCAGAAAGAGAATTTTCTGCTCACTTCGAGTGCGGAGAAAATTTTCGTACCGCTCCGCTGCCTTGTGCCAGCCTTCGTCCTCCACAAAGGTATCATCGCAGCGGAGATTCATGGTCATGGGCTTGCCGCAGTGGGAACAGACGGGTAAAAGTTCTGTCGGTACTTTCATATTCTGCTGCCGCTTGACCATTTCACGAATCGCGGCTTCGTTATCAAAGGTTTCCTGACAGCACGGCTCACTGCACTGGAACAGGCCGTAATCGCCCTGCGTGTAAAACAGCCGCTTTTTATCAAAGCCTGCTTTCTGAAAACAGTGATCCACGTTGGTCGTGATAACGAAATAATCCTTGTCAGACACCAGCTTCAAAAGGTCATCGTAGACCGGTTTGGGGGCATCCATATAGCGGTTGATATAGATGTATCGGCTCCAATAGCTCCAATGCTCCTCCGGCGTGGCAAAGGGATAAAAGCCGCCGGAATACATATCTTGGATGCCGTACTTTGCCGCAAAGTCGGAAAAGTATTTTTCAAACCGTTCGCCGGTGTAAACAAATCCGGCTGAGGTGGAAAGACCGGCTCCGGCACCGATCACCACGGCGTCACAGTCCTGCAATGCAGCTTTCAATCGCTCAATCTGCTCGGAGCAGCTTTTCGTATATGGCTTTGTCCAAATCCTTGAAAACATTGAAGATCACCTTCTTTACACCGGTATTTCTATTCATAAACTGTTTCACGGTTTCCACGGCGATTTGCGCCGCCTGCTCGTTGGGAAAATGAAACTCTCCTGTAGAAATACAGCAGAACGCCAAACTTTCAAGACTACTTTCCGCCGCCAGCTCCAAGCAGGAGCGGTAGCAGGAAGCCAACAGCTCCCGGTCACGCCGCGTCACACACCCATCAATGATCGGCCCAACCGTGTGCAGGACATATTTGCAGGGCAGATTGAATGCAGGGGTGATCTTTGCCTGTCCTGTGGGCTCGGGATAGCCCTGCTGCCCCATCAGCTCCGCACAGGCAAGCCGCAGCTCCACGCCCGCATAGGTATGAATGGCGTTGTCGATGCAGCGGTGGTTCGGGATATAGCAGCCGGTCATACCGGAGTTTGCCGCATTGACGATGGCGTCACACCGAAGCGTTGTAATATCCCCCTGCCAGAGATACAGCCCCGGCTGAACAGGCGTCAGGTCGTCAAGATCGGTAATGCCCTTTGCTGCGGTTTCATCTTGCAGGTATTCGTCCTGTGTTTCCAGAAACTCCGCACCCATACGCCGTGGCGCACGAATATTCATCAGTCCCCGCAAAAGCTGGCGCTGGCTCTCCGGCTCTGTTGGAATCCTCATATCCCGATATTCCGGGCGTTCTTTCAAAAGTGCCTGAATGAGAAACTGTCTTTTTTCCCTATGGTTCATAGTCAAACCCTCTTTTCGATAACCTGTTTGGGGCAAATTTTCGCACATTGCCCGCAATGCAAGCAATGGTGTTGGTCGATAACTACCGGCTTCTTTGCGATGTCGATACACTTCTGGGGACAGACGGAATAGCACAACTGAACCACTATATGCAGCCGATGCAGCCTTCCCCCACATAGTAGCCCGGTGCTTCCTGTGCTTCTCTTCCAATGGTGAAGCTGTCCCGGACGATGTGTGCCGGGTCACTGATGTCAAAATACTCGCCATCCGCTTCATACAGGCAGAACACCTCTAATGCACTGCGGGTATTGCCGGGATCGTGTAATGCCCGATGGCTGTGATAGACTATCGGGCATTCTTCTATCTTCTTTCATCCGGACTATACCGTCGGTTACGGAATCTCACCGTATCATGCCTTTCGGCTTGCGGACTTTACCACCGGTGGGGAGTTGCCCCCCCGCCTCAAAGATTGCAATATTCTGTCTTATTTCCTTAGAACTCGTAGGGAGGGTTTCCGGAGAAGTCAGCGATAACGCCGTGGGCATTATCCAGATAGAACACCTCAAAGATGGGGTTGGCAGCCTCGCCGTACTGACCTTTCACGATGGGGTTCTGGATGCACATTTCCTTGGCAGCCATGTTGTTCTCAAACACAGCCTTGCCGTGCAGGCGGATCCATGCATACTCCGGGCTTGAAACGGAAATCTCGATCTCCGGGTTTGCCTGCATATCCTTGTAGACGTCCTTAGTGTTGTTGGTGCAGAACCACAGCTTGCCGTCCAGTTCGCCGGCGAACATAAACGGGCGGCACTTTGCCTTACCGTCACGACCAACGGTAGCCAGATACTGTACAGGGTTGGCATTCAGAAATTCTACGACTTTATTCATGATAAATACCTCCAAAAATTTGTTGTTTTCTCTTGATGTTTTGATTGTAATGCGATTTGTACGGCTTGTGAAGTACGCACAATATTGTGGTATGGTTACCTCCGGGTAACGATCAGAACTTGCCGTTCTGATTCTGCCAGGTGGACTGATCTGCGATGGTCTCCATCACGTCCCAATGCTCGGCGATCTTGCCATTCTCGTCAAAGCGGAAGATGTCAAAGGCGACCTGCTCACCGGCACCGGTGCCGTATGCCAGATTGTGCTGGATGTAGCCATCAGATAGCAGGCTGCGGGCGGTGTCTGTATCGCCGGTGGCAAAGGTGTTGATAAGCGCCAGCGCCTTTTCAGCCTGGCTCTGTTCCTGCCGGACAGGCGCCGTCTGCTGGGTGCTTTCAGCGGATGTTAGGGATGCGGCGTCCTTGGAGCTGCAGCCGGTGAGGGCCGTGCCGAGCATGGCAAGAGCCAGCGTGAGAGAAAGAAATTTTTTCATTTTGAGTAACCTCCTTGGTAATTGGGCTTGCTTTCGTTTGCCTCTGGCATTATAATAATACCGTAGCTCCAATTCGTGAAGTAAGCACATTATTGTGCTGTAGTTACCAAATAGAAACTAATATGTAGTTACCAAGAAGAAACGATTGCGCCATTACTGGGTTTTCCGGCAATTTGGCACTTGAAAAATTTTATGGAGATTTTTTTAATGAACGAAACAAGCGCAAAAAAAGAACTCCCTGCATGTCCCGTGGAGACTACGCTGACCCTCATCGGGGATAAGTGGAAGGTGCTGATCCTGCGTGACCTGATGCCGGGAACAAAGCGGTTCGGCGAACTGAAAAAGTCCGTAGGCAATGTGTCTCAGAAGGTCTTGACCGCCCAGCTCCGGACAATGGAGGAAAGCGGACTTGTAAACCGCAAGGTCTACGCCGAAGTACCGCCGAGAGTGGAGTATTCTCTGACGGAACTCGGAAAAAGTCTGAAACCCATTCTGGATTCCATGCGGGCATGGGGCGAAGCATATAAGGCCAAACAGTAAAAAACCCGAAGCAGTACCTTTACCGTGCTGCTTCGGGTTTTCCTGACCGATGGAGATGTTCCGATGGACAACAATGCATCAGAACGTGCAATCCGCGGATTCTGTGTCGGTAAGAAGAACTGGCAGATGATCGATACCATCAATGGTGTGAAAGGTTGCTTGAATAGCATCCTTCAGCATTTTCTGCTTCTGGACGACCAGTTCTGTATTGGAGGGGTCCAGTTTCAGGAGTTTGTTGACATTCTTCAGTCCGGACTGCATCCCCTTGATTGACTTGTTTACACCTTCCAGTGCTTTGGAGAGCTTTGTGGTACCGCCGCCGATCTCTACGGTGATGCCCTGGCTTCTGGATGCCATGTGGATGACCACCTCCTTCCTATATTGTCAAGCCCTAAATCATTGATTTTTCAGGCTTTTCTTTAAATATTTACCTCACAAAACAGAGCCGGAAGTGTATGACAGTCATTGTATCTTGTCCTGAATAGCTAAAAGAGGGTGCAGTTTATAAAGCGTCCCACTGATCTGCTTTATTACTTCTAGGATATTGTACCATAGATTGCTTATTTCGGAAATTACTTTCCTGTAAAAATGGGCAGAAGAAAACCTCCAAATCTTTTGGGAAATTGGAGGCTTGATTCTACTCGTTTCCATTTACATATGTTGATAATACCCTTTTCAAATAAGCACTATCATATTTTGAATATAACTCAGAGTATTTAAATGACATCATTCTAAATTCTTCTAATATGTTATTCTTCTTCACTTCATCCAGCGTTTGAAAATATACATCACTCATAACATTTTTTGATGTTATATCCAAACAAAACTTCTCCATCTTTACAATTTGTAAGAGTTCATCTAAACCTCCGTCATCTGGTAAATCCATTTCTAATTTTTTGTATTTTGCTGTATGATAAGAATGGTCTTCTATGTATTGATTACAAAATTCGATAAACTCATCACAACTGCTATGAAATCCTTTTTCTCTCAGTTTTTCAAAATCTTTAAATTGTTCATTCATTTCTTCTATACACGCCAATAAATCGTTCTTTACTTCTCTAACAACTTCTTGCCTTGTACTATCCTGTAAGTTTTTTATCTCTCGTTTTCTTTTACTTTTTCGCCGATGCCATTACTTATAACACCTAAAAACCAGCTAACAAATGTTTCTATCAAAATCATTCCCTCCAACTGTTTCATTTATCCATATCGTAGCAATCTCATATTTTAAACCGATTATCAGTAATTATGATTTTCCCTTTTCATATATTAGGCGTAACGCACTTTTCTTTGCAATACTATTTATCAGTCATTCCATATAAGTCTTTAATTTTTTGTGTATTATGCCTGATTAACCATTTTGTAAATGTATTCCATTCACATGGTCGTGTTATTTTTCTCTCATCCGTATACAAAGAAGCATCTATCCCATATCGCATTGAATTGCGATAATTATTGCCTGCATCCTCTAATTTTTCATATTTGAAACAAGCTCTATCCAACTCTATTTTTCCGAACATATTATCTTCTACTACCCATACCTCATATTCGCCACCATGAATACTATTAGCACACACATTTTCCGGATGAAATAAGCATTCATCAAACATAACTACTTTTTCAACAGGCAATTCTCGAATTATTGACATACTGCTTCCATATCCATATAACCTGTTATCATGCGCATACGATGTCATTATATTCACTGGCAAAGTAATAGTACTATTGTTTGGATCCTTCAATTGAGGTGTAACAGCTTCTATTTCAAAAGGTCTTAAAGATCGAACCAATTTTATTTTTCCATTTTTTACATAGGTACTCTTTTTTAATTCCTTTTGAACAAAGTGATATAACAAATCAATTTCTGCACAGGCGGCGTCAATATCTGCCTCTTTCAAATTTCCATATTCGTGAAGCATATTCATTTCTGTACCATCTTTTAAATAATATTGCTCATATCCCGGTACTCTATGTATATTAAAATTTCGTGCAATACAATATTCTATAAAACCTCTTCCATAATTTCCTGCATCTGCATTAAAATAACCCTGGCAGTGCTTTAGGCAATTATTTTTACACATATATCCGCCCCAAAACGCCTGTAATAACAATTCGTTCTTCAAATGAAATTCTTTCACGCTATTTTTCCTCTTTCTGTTGCTCTACTACTTGGCTGTAAAAAGCTGCTATCTTTTCAATTTTATTTGTCTTGCTTTTTATTGGTAATGATTCCCAAATAATTTGCTTGTAAGGTGCCTTTGACGTTTTTCCAACTCTTGAATCTATAATAGAAACAATTCCCTTATCGCTCTCACTCCGAATCAATCTTCCAATCCCCTGCTTTAGTTTTATAACCATCTCCGGAACAGACACTTCCATTAAGCCATCCTTGCTCTGCTGGTACTTGTAATCAATAATCGGCTCCCCTGGCAGTGGTTTCATACATGGTTTGTCATACTTGATAAACATTTCTTGTCTGGAAAAAGCTTGATTCTGAAAAGGTCTCGCATTGAGGACGGCTACTATCTTTTTGATATCAGCATTCAAATCCTCAAAGGATGTGTAAATCTTTTCTTTTAACTTTTCTATAAGATGTGTTTCAAGGTAACGCACATGATTCTCGACCGTTGGCTTTCCCTAAGGTTTACGAGCCGGTGGTGGGAGCACAATCGTATCATAGAAGTCTTCCAGATCAGAGAAGGTTGACTGTAATACAAGATCATCTTTTGTATGCTTCGTAACAGCTGTTTTTAGATTATCCGGGACAAAGTGTTTAGCAACTGCACCATAGAAGGATACCGCATGTACACAGCCTTCGATAAAACAAGGAAGTTTTTCATTTGGAAATGCCTCTGCATAGATCATACTGCTCACGCCTAATGTTGTGGCAAAGATATGAACTCTCATGATTTCACCGGTTGTAACATCCGTCAGAAGTCCAGGCTGGTCGCCAACCCAGTCGATGTACATCTTTTCACCAGGCTTGCGATTTACCGCCATTGAAATTTTTGTGCCACCATAGTTTGCCTGAACAAAACGTTGATAGTATTCATAGAACTGAGATTTTTCATATCCATCTGGATTCTTTTCTTTGTAGTCCAGCCAACAGAATGAAATATTTACTCTACTGTTTGGGGCATGAATACGATCATAGTAATACTGAAAATCTGGAAGTGGAACTTCTTTGCGTTGAAGATTTTTCTGTGGGTAAAAGAGGTTCTCTACTTTTTTTGGTGACATAGCTTCAAGCTCGTCAATGGTAAGCTCAAGAGCCTTATATCGACTCATGATCAAGTTAAGAGTGCTTGATCCGATTCGAAAACGATCCATAACAGATCTGGTTGGGCACTTATTCAGACGCATCTGAATAGCACCAATAATAGTGTTGTAGTCCTGCATAAAAATGCCTCCTTTCGTAATCTAAAAATAATGACTACGAAAAAACTATAACACTTTATAAGAATGCGTGATCCGACGAAGCGGAAAAGTGTTCCGTTACGACCGGAAACACTGAACCGTTGCTAGCGGAATCGGTGATCCGATGAAGCGGAATTTGCACCTGACAGGAAGATACGGGATTATCTGGGATTTCGCAAGCCATGTTTCGAAATCTCCGGATATGATAATAAAGACTGCTGCGCTGAATGTGATTCCGCTCACACCAGGCCTTATCAGTAAGACCACTTGTGCGGCATTCTTGAATCTGTTTGAAGTGCTATACTAACGTTGTAACAGTAGTGGCTAATAAGATATAATAAATCC
>OGEC01001129.1_pt1 | contig 14810 bp, 10 predicted proteins | sample 1570551 | NCBI WGS metagenome assembly OGEC01 (sample SAMEA2582127, study PRJEB24529) | metagenome | biome: Human gut stool | place: China | collected 2011 | reverse complement strand
GATTTTGCCGATTCGGAATGCGAAGCATCGGCAAAATCAGTTACTGTTTGCGCAAAGCGTGAACAGTAACGGGAAAATGAATGGGCACAGGGATGGAAAAGCGACATCTTTTATAAAAGTTTATGGACTGCGGGCTTGCACGGAGAGCAGGAGCGTGATATTATGGAACAACAATAAATTCTTGATTCTGAATGATCTGATATTCGATATGCTCTTAGCTGCGTTGCGGCATCGTTTTTCTTTATGTTCCATTTGAATAATGCTTCAATAGCAGACTTTGCTCGATACTTTATCAGATTTGGAAAGGTATTATGCTTTTATGGATAAATATGAGGTATTAAAACAGTATTTCGGCTATGACGCTTTCCGGGACGGACAGGAAAAGATGATCGACGCGATCACCTCCGGCAGGGACGTACTTGGAATCATGCCGACGGGTGCGGGAAAGTCGCTCTGTTACCAGATCCCGGCGCTGATGGCAGGGGAGAACGGGGGAATTACGCTTGTGATCTCACCGTTAATTTCCTTAATGAAGGACCAGGTCAGCGCGCTGAACCAGGCGGGAGTCCATGCGGCCTATTTAAACAGTTCCCTGACGCCAGGGCAGTATTATAAAGCGCTGGGATATGCCCGCGAGGGTCGATATCCGATCATCTACGTCGCGCCGGAGCGCCTTCTGACACCGGAATTTCTCGATTTTGCCGTCCACGCGAAGATCGCTATGGTGGCGGTGGACGAGGCCCATTGTGTCTCCCAGTGGGGGCAGGATTTCAGGCCCGGTTACCTAAAAATAGAAGAATTTTTGTGTACACTCCCGAAACGTCCGGTAGTCAGCGCCTTCACGGCAACGGCGACGGCGGAGGTTCGGGATGATATTATCGATCTCCTGAAACTCCAGGATCCGGTGGTGACGACAACAGGATTCGACCGTCCAAACCTCTATTTCGAGGTCCAGAGCCCGAAGGACAAGTATGCGGCGGTAAAGACATATATCGAAGAACACGCCGGTCAGTGCGGCATCGTTTACTGCCTGACGAGAAAACTCGTGGAGGAGGTGACGGAGAAGCTGATGAAGGACGGCTTTTCCGTGACGAGATACCACGCGGGACTTTCCGACAGCGAGAGAAAACAGAATCAGGAGGATTTCATCTTCGACCGGGCGCAGATCATGGTGGCGACCAATGCCTTCGGCATGGGAATTGACAAGTCGAACGTCCGCTTTGTGATCCACTACAATATGCCGAAGAACATGGAGAGCTATTATCAGGAAGCCGGCCGCGCGGGGCGTGACGGGGAACCGGCGGACTGCCTGCTGCTCTACGGCGGCCGAGATGTGGTGACAAACCAGATGTTTATCGACAACAACCGGGATAATGAGGAGCTTGACGATGTGACGAGAGCGATCGTTGCGGAGAGAGACCGGGATCGCTTGAAAAAGATGACGTTCTACTGCTTTACGAACGACTGCCTGAGAGAGTATATCCTGCGGTATTTCGGGGAGTATGGAAGCGGATACTGCGGGAACTGCTCGAACTGCAAGACACAGTTTGAGGAGATGGATGTGACGGAGATTGCGAAGGCTATCGTGGGCTGCGTCGCAGAGTGCCGGGAGCGGTATGGAACCACGGTGATCCTGGATACTGTCCACGGGGCAGCGACGGTGAAGATCCGAAACTACCACATGGATGAGAATTCCCATTACGGAGAGTCATCGAAGGTTCCTACATACAGACTGCGCCAGATCTTAAATTTCCTCCAGGTGAAAGAATATCTTGTGGTGACCTCCGACGAGTACGCCATCGTAAAACTCGGAAAGAACGCGGCGGCCCTCTTAAACAGTGATGATGAGAAAGTCACGATGAAGCTCCCGAAGGAGCAGGAGAGAGTGAAGACTGGAAAGACTTCCGGTGCGAAGAAGACAAAGATGACGGCCGGAAGCGAGAACTTCACGGAGGAGGAGACGACGCTTTTCGACCTCTTAAAGGAACTTCGCAGGGAGATCGCAAAGGAAGAAAAAGTCCCGCCTTACATCGTATTCTCCGACAAGACGCTGGTACATATGTGCCTTATAAAACCGAAAAATAAGGGGGAAATGCTGAAGGTTTCCGGCGTTGGAGAGTTTAAGTTTGAGAAGTACGGGGAGAGGTTCCTGGATAAAATCAGGGATTCTTTGAGTGGGGAATTATAAATTTAAAAGCGCAGAAAGTTTCGAAATATCGAAATTTATGCGCTTTTTGCATAGATAAAAATAGGAAATCGACTTGACGAATCACAGAAACGGGTGTATGATAATGACAGTTTCACTCACACGCGTTAAAGCGTAACGCAACAACGCATTTAAGAACGGAATTCCGCATGAAGGAAAGGATTCCGAAAAGAGAAAAATTGAGGGGAGATCGATATTATGAAAAAAGTAACAGCACTTGCAATGGCAGCCGTCGTTGCGGCTTCTGCACTGACGGGCTGTGGATCCAGTTCCACAGCGGAGACAACAGCAGCAGCCACAGAGGCAAAAACAGAAGCTGCGGCAGCAGCTTCCACTGAGGCGGCAAAAGAGGACGGCAAGACTTATAACGTAGGTATCTGCCAGTTAGTCCAGCATCCGGCTCTTGATGCGGCGACAGAAGGCTTTGAGGCTGCATTAAAAGATAAGCTCGGTGATAATGTAAAATTTGATCTTCAGAACGCATCCGGTGATTCTGCAACATGCGCGACGATCATCAACCAGTTCGTTTCCAACGACGTAGATCTGATCCTTGCAAACGCGACTGCAGCTCTTCAGGCCGCAGCGGCAGGAACCAGCGAGATCCCGATCCTCGGAACTTCCATCACAGACTATGCGACTGCTCTTGACATCGATAACTGGACCGGTACGACAGGTCTTAACATTTCCGGAACCTCCGATCTCGCACCGCTTGACCAGCAGGCTGCGATGCTCAACGAGCTGTTCCCGGACGCAAAGAATGTCGGCTTATTATACTGCTCCGCAGAGCCGAACTCCAAATACCAGGCAACAACCGTAAAGGGATACCTGGAAGATCTTGGATACACCTGCAAGGAATACACCTTCGCAGACTCCAACGATATCGCTTCCGTAACAACAACAGCAGCAGGAGAGAACGATGTTCTCTATGTTCCGACTGACAATACGGCTGCTTCCAATGCAGAGATCATAAACAATATCTGCCTTCCGGCGAAAGTTCCGGTAATTGCAGGTGAAGAAGGAATCTGCTCCGGATGCGGCGTTGCAACTCTTTCCATCGACTACTACGATATCGGATACAAAGCCGGTGAGATGGGCGCAGAGATCCTGATGGACGGCAAAGATGTAAAGGAAATGCCGATCGAGTTTGCACCGGAGGTAACAAAGAAATACAATAAGGCAAACTGCGAGGCACTTGGAATCACGGTTCCGGATGACTACGTTGTGATCGAAGAATAATAACGACTTGAAATTATGAGGACATCAGGGTGGCAAACAGCAAAAAATTTTGTCACCCTGTTTGCTATCATCAGCCATAGGAGGAAAGAAACGTGAATTTTGCAACATTGTTTAATGCATTGCCGGGTGCCTGTGCACAGGGACTCATCTGGGGCATCATGGCGATCGGCGTTTATATTACATATAAGATCCTCGATCTTGCAGACCTTACCGTGGACGGAACCATGTGTACGGGAGGTGCTGTCTGCATCATTTTCATGTTAAACGGACATTCTGTGGGAGTGTCCCTGTTTGCGGCGTTTATCGCGGGAATGATCGCGGGTCTTGTGACCGGAATCTTTCACACGGCGATGGGGATCCCGGCGATCCTTGCGGGAATCCTGACCCAGCTTGGTCTCTACTCCATCAACCTCCGCATTATGGGCGGTAAGGCAAATCAGGCCATCAGTGTGGATAAGTATGATCTTTTGGTGTCTCTCCGTTATGTAAAGGGAGTCACTTTTTATAAGAACACGATCTTTGTGGTGGCGCTGATCATTGTGATCCTGATCGCGGTCCTCTACTGGTTCTTCGGAACGGAGATCGGATGCTCCATCCGTGCTACGGGTTCCAACCAGAATATGTCACGTGCCCAGGGTATCAATACCGATTTCACAAAGATCTTAGGTCTTATGATCTCCAACGGGATCGTTGCCTTTGCGAGCGGCTTATATGCCCAGTATCAGGGCTTTGCGGATGTCAACGCAGGCCGTGGCGCCATCGTGATCGGTCTCGCAGCCGTTATCATCGGTGAGGTCGTATTCGGAAAGATCAGCCAGAACTTCGGTTTCAAGCTGTTCTCCGTTGCCTTCGGCGCGATCATTTATTATCTGGTCCTTCAGGTCGTCCTCTGGATGGGATTAAATTCCAATGATTTAAAACTCCTGTCAGCTCTTGTCGTTGCGGTATTCCTTGCGATCCCGTACATGAAAGGCAAATATTTCTCTAAACCGGTAAAAAGAGGAGGTGCACCTCGTGCTTGATCTTCACAATATTTATAAAACCTTCAACGCGGGAACCGTCAATGAAAAGACAGCGTTAAACGGATTAAATCTTCATTTAAACGAAGGCGATTTTGTCACCGTCATCGGTGGAAACGGTGCAGGAAAATCTACCATGTTAAATGCAGTTGCAGGAACGTGGTTTGTGGATGAGGGAAAGATCACCATCGATGATATCGACGTGACGAAGCTCCCGGAGCACAAGCGTGCGAAGTATCTCGGACGCGTATTCCAGGATCCGATGACAGGAACGGCTGCCACCATGCAGATCGAGGAGAACATGGCGTTGGCGGCGAGAAGAGGAATGACGCGTTCCCTAAAGGCCGGAATCACCGCAAAAGAGCGTGAGTTCTACAGGGAGCAGTTAAAGATCTTAGGCCTTGGTCTTGAGGACCGCCTCACATCAAAAGTTGGACTTCTCTCCGGCGGACAGAGACAGGCGCTGACCCTTCTCATGGCAACCTTAAAGAAGCCGAGACTTCTCCTTTTAGACGAGCACACGGCAGCCCTCGACCCGAAGACGGCAGCGAAGGTTCTTGAGACAACCGACAAGATCGTAAACAGTGAGCATCTGACAACACTCATGATCACTCACAACATGCGCGATGCGATCGCCCACGGGAACCGTCTGATCATGATGAACGCAGGCCACGTGATCTATGATGTGGCCGGAGAGGAGAAGAAACACCTGACAGTCCAGGATCTTCTTGCGAAGTTTGAGGAAGCTGCAGGCGGCGAACTTGCGAACGACCGTATGATCCTGTCGTAGGGGCCATATATATAGAAGAAACAGGTCGAAAAGTAGATAAACGGCAGCGGATATCTGTAAGCAGATTGCAGAGTTTGCTGCCGTTTTTTGTGTAATAGGAAATTCCGAGGAATTCTCTATTACATAAAAGGCACTCATGTGCCAATGATGCGCACTCGCGCGAAGATGTAGATTGTCGCAAGCGACCGCGCGAGGCGCGAAAATGTGCCAAGGCACATTCTTTATTATTGCTTTTTTGCGTATTCCGTTGTATAAATGATGTGCAGCCTAAAAGGATTAAATACCGGACTGCGGGCAGATGCGGCGCAGGGAAAAGGCTGTGTTCAGGAGGAAATATTTATGAGCAGATCTGCAAAAAATGATAAAACAAAGACAAATGTGATGCGGCTTTTAGATGCCGCGAAAATCCCTTACGAGGCGAAGGAGTACCCGGTGGATGAGAACGATCTCTCCGGAAGCCATGCGGCGGACATGCTGGGTGTGGATCATGGAAGCGTGTTTAAGACCCTTGTACTGAAGGGAGAACGCACCGGATTTCTCGTCTGCTGTATTCCTGTGGACGGTGAAGTAGATTTAAAAAAGGCGGCGAAAGCGGCGGGAGATAAGAAGGTGGAGATGCTTCCGATGAAGGATCTTTTAGCCACAACGGGGTACATCCGCGGTGGCTGTTCTCCTATCGGAATGAAGAAAAAGTTCCCGACTTTTATTGATGAGGCGGCGTTAAAATACGAAACGATCGCTGTCAGCGCGGGCCAGAGGGGATTCCAGGTACTGCTTTCCCCGCAGACTCTCGCGGACTATGTGGGAGCAAAACTGCTGGATTTGCAGCAAAATGGTTAACATAAATGAAAAAGTTATCGGAAACCACCTGAAAGTGGGGAATCAATATTTAACAAAATTGTAACATTTGCAATATTTTATACTTGCCAATACCACCAAAAATTTAGGTTTTATGCCGATAATATTTGGAAAAGATATTAATAAAATGTAACAATCATTAAAAAACGGGCTGTAAAATGTAACAAAGTTGGCCATGGCTTATTGACATTTGCCCTCTCATTCTCCTATAATCACAGACACCGGCCGGAAAACGGTCGGAATGAACAACCGGCGACAGGACGGAGAAAGAGGGTATTCAAAAATGAATCCATGGAACTCATTTCTTCAGACAGTCTTTCAGTTTGTGAAATCACTCTTCACCGGTGTGACAAAGAAGATGCACCGGAATGCGGCAATTCTCACGATGGGCGCAACACTGATTGCAGTGATTCCATTTACAGCGGTGGACTTCCAGGGCGGAGGCAAAAACGCGATCGTAGCGTTTGCAGAGACGCAGGGAGGTTCGGATGAAGACAGTCTGGAGGAGACAGAAGATACTGCTCTTCCGGAAACAGACGGAAATGTTTTAGAGGATGAGACGACGGCGGATGAAGCATCATCCGCGGAGACGGAAGCAGATATCGAGAGAGAAACTGAAAATACAGAGACGAATGATAAGAACAGCGCCGAGGACGCAGGAGCTTCGGAAAAAGCAGACGAGAGCAATGGGGCTCAGGATGAGTCTGCGGGGCCGGAAGTGGAAACTGCGGGAAACGCAGAGACCGGAGCTGTGCAGGTTGAGGCGGAAGCAGAAGGCTCACCTGTGACAGAGGTACAGGCGGAAGCGGAAGAGACTGCGGCGGAGGAGCCTGCAAGGGAAGTTTTCACCGGCTACTCTGACAGCGACTACGATGTTCTTCTACGGATCGTGCAGGCGGAAGCTGGAAACTGTGACATGGAAGGCCGTGTCATGGTGGCGAACGTGATCTTAAACCGTGTGGAGAATGACTCATTCCCGAACACGATCACGAAAGTTGTCTACCAGAAACACCAGTTTTCACCGGTGTCCAACGGCTCCATCAAGAGATGCAGGGTCACAGCCGAGACGGTGGAGGCCGTAGGGCGGGCGCTCTCAGGTGAAGATCTGACGGACGGTGCCCTGTATTTTATGAACCGGCATGCGTCATCAAAAAAGAACGCCAGCTGGTTTGACAGACATCTGGAATTCCTGTTTAAACATGGAAATCACGAGTTTTTCCGGTAAACTCCGGGTCAGATAAAAAGGATAAGGGAAAGGCGGCATGTGCCAGAACCGTAAAAAAGCGGTTCTGGTGGGTGCCGCTTTTTTGCAGCTGCAGATCTGAAATAGAATACAGGTGATATATTCTGTCGGTTTGAAAACGAAAAGTCGATAGCCATGGAAAATAGTGGAGGTTGGCGGAAGGGCAGTACAGGATTTTATAATTGACATTTAAATGGGGGCATGGGATAATAAAACTCATGAAATTGGAAATACGTGAAAGAGGAAAAATGATGAAGTTAAAAAGAGTATTTTTTGATCTTGACGGCACACTGACGGATTCCATGCCAGGGATCACGAGGGGTGTTCAGTATGCGCTGAAACATTACGGCATCCATGTGGATGACCTTTCGGTCTTGAAACCGTTTGTGGGACCGCCGCTCTTCGACAGCTTTAAGAGATATTATAATTTTTCAGATAAGGACGCAAATGATGCGATCTATGTGTTCCGGGAATACTACGATGTGAAAGGCTGGATGGATAATGCGCCGTTCGATGGCGTGGAAGATATGTTAAAGACCTTAAAGGAGGCTGGCCTCGAACTCTATGTGGCAACATCGAAGCCGGAGGAGACCGCAAAGAAAGTCCTGGAATATTTCCAACTGACAGAGTATTTTAAATTTATCGGCGGCGCGTCCATGGATGAAGCGCGTGTGAATAAGGACGATGTGATCCGCTATGTCCTGGAAGAAAACTGCATCAGCGAGGAGGAGAAGCCTTCCGTGATCATGGTGGGTGACCGGGAACATGATGTATACGGTGCGAAGAAAACGGGACTTTCCGTGATCGGCGTGCTTTACGGATATGGAAGCCGTGAAGAACTCCAGAGCGCCGGGACAGATTACCTCTGTGAGACACCGGAGGAGACAGCAAAGCTCTTAAAAGGTATGATGTAAAAAAAGATCAGCCGATATTTGGGATGCTTTGTCTGTGTTAAAGACAAGACAGACAGTACAGCAGGGATCGAAGATCCGGTTTACAGCTATGTCGGGAGTTGTAATTATGAGTCGCAGAAAAATACATGACACCAGGAAATGGAACTTGAAAAATGATCCGTGATGCGCTATAATAGTTCTCAGTTAAAGGGAATGTGATTCCTGGGATGTTCGACACTCCTGTCTATTTTGAACCTACATTTTGACATACGGGATTCCTATATTTTTGAACGGATGTCAGGCCTCCAAAGAGTGGAAGGCAGATGTTTAAGTGCGGATGCCCACCTAGCATTGCTAGGCGTCAATTATTCAGGAAACGGCATTTTGGGATTGCGAAAGATAAAAAAGCAGCGAGAGATCGCTGCTTCTTTTCATATAGTGGGATATAACATGGCGTTATTTTACATGGATGAACGACGCATGATTTCCGCGCATGACGGGGGTTTAGATTTCGCAAATGCTCTTTTCTAAACATGGGAAGTATGATATTATGGGTGCAAACAGGTTTCGATACATATGATATGAATGGAAGAAACAACTGCAAAGGAGAAACTTTTTTATGAAAAATGAACGGTTCGAACGATACATTTACATGTTGGTGACGGCAATCCTGGTACTGATCGCAGCGGTGTTTGTCGTCTTTCTGTTTCTGGAGAGGAATGCAGTGTTTGCCTTTCTGGGAAAAGTGCGGTTTGTCCTGGCACCGGTGATCTACGGCGCTGTACTTGCTTTTTTAATGTCTCCGGTCTATAACTGGTGCTACAATACAGTCGTGTATGTGCACGATGACGACAAGAAAAAAGAGGACGAGGAAAAGAAGATCGCGCCAAAGAAACGGTTCAAGAGTGAATCCTTCGGCAATTTCCTTGGAAAAGCCGTTGGAACAGTGATAAGCCTTGCGTTTCTGATCGTGGTGGTCGTAAGCCTTTCCAGCATGATCATCCCGCAGCTCTATTCCAGTATCGTGGGGATCATCAACATGATGCCGGTTTATTTCCAGAACGTGTATGACTGGCTGACGGAATTCTTCGTGAACAACCCGCCGGTGGAGCAGGCAATCTTAAATATTTACGAGCAGTCAGCCCAGTATTTTCAGAGCTGGATGGAGACGGACTTAATGTCGAATCTCTCCAATTTCCAGAACTTCCAGAATATTGAGAAGATTGTCGGCGGCGTATCCAGCGGAGTCATGAATGTGATCACGCTGACAAAAAACATGCTGATCGGATTGATCGTTATGATCTATCTGTTAAATATCAAGGAATCCCTATCAGCGCAGGGAAAAAAATTTATTTATTCCGTTCTTCCACTGAAAGCGGCCAATATCGTTGTGGCTGAATTCCAGTTTATTAAAAAAGCGTTTTCCGGCTTTATTATCGGAAAACTGATCGATTCCCTGATCATCGGAATTCTCTGCTTTATCCTGATGCATCTGTTTAAGCTGCCGTATGAGCTGCTGATCAGCGTGATCATCGGAGTGACGAATGTGATACCGTTCTTCGGACCATTTATTGGAGCAGCTCCGTGCGCGATCCTCGTATTCCTCATCAGTCCGAAACAGTGTCTGTACTTTATCGGGCTGATCCTTGTGCTTCAGCAGTTTGACGGAAATATTTTAGGACCGAAGATCCTGGGAAATTCCACAGGTGTTTCCAGCTTTGGTGTACTGTTTTCGATCCTGCTGTTCGGCGGATTGTGCGGATTTGTGGGAATGATCATTGCGGTTCCGTTGATGGCAGTCATCATTCATATTTATAATCAGATTCAGGAATATCTCCTTTCAAAGAAGAGTCTGAGCATAAAAGAAGAGGACTATGTAAATCTGAAGCGGATCGACGAACAGAACGGCGAGTATAAAAAAACACGGTGACGAACAGTAGCTGGTTCTGGTCGGGAAAGGAATTATGAACGAGAGAAGGAAACTGATAAACTGGATGGCGGGAGTCACGACGTTCATCGTGGTTCTGCTGATCGTGATCGTACTTCTGGACAGGGAAGAGGATGGAGTCTCCCTGGCAGCGGCATCCCGGACGGTGGCACTGACAATGGAGTCGGGGGATGGAATTCTTGAAAATGCGCCGGAGACGTCGAATTTTGATGAAGATCTATCGGACCAGTGGTATGTGAAATATATGGACTACCTCTATGGTCAGGGATATCTTGACAGCGGATCGGTCAAAGCGGACGAGCGGAGCGCTACGTCCGCAGTTACATACGCGGTTCTTTCAGACTGGGCAAAAAAGGCATCGGAAGAGGGAAAAGGGGAAACAGATGCGCTCCTTTCTTATGTGGATTCCGGTGACCGGGCGAAAAAGGCGGTCTCCAGTGAGAATTTCTGGAAGTTCTATGACGCGTTCCGCGCGGCGGTGGATCCGGACAGAGCTGTGGCCGAGGTGGAGACGGACCTTTACGGAACACCGGACAATGTGGATGGTGCGCCTGCATGGACAGCCTACACGAGGGACGGTATTTTTCAGTTTGAGGGACTTTACCTCGACGGATATATTGATCAGAAGATCCGGTTTCTGGCGAGAGACGATGAGATCTTAAAGGTGGAGGAGATGGTCTCGGACGAGATCGTCTACGAGAATGCCTGGATCTCGGGATTCTCCGGAAAGACAGTGACGGTCTTTATCGGAAATATCCAGAGGGAATTTCCGGTAAAGGGAGTTTTAAAGGATGAGAGCGAGATCTCCGGTCAGATCGGAGATCTGTACTTAAAGGGCGGAACCCCAAAACGACTGGTGCTGAAGAAAGAGAAGATCACCGGAACGGTCCTTGCGGTCCGCGACACAGAGATTGAGATCGACGGCTACGGCAGCGTGCCGCTGGCGGATCAGTTTAAGATCTATCGGACCTACGGTGTTCTCAGGGAACAGCAGAAGAAGGATATTCTCGTCGGCTACCACATGCAGGAATTTGTGGTGGCGGATGGAAAGATCTGTGCGGCCCTGACGACGGAGAAACCGGATATCGACATGATCCGCGTGCTTATCATGACGAACGGATTTAAGTCACTGTTCCATGATACGATCACACTTTCCTGCGACTCCATGGCAGTGTTGGAGTACGGAGATGAGAAGGATGCAACGACGGAGTCCATCGCAGCAGGGGAGACGGTGACGATAAAACCAGGAGATTCAAGGGTCGCAAGTGGGCGTCTCACATTCCGTTCCGCAAATGAAGGCGGAATGATCACGGTACACAGTCTGGAGCGCGCTCAGGGAATGCCCGTCTATCCGGGACATATGGAGATCACGGAGGAGAGCGACGGCCTGCTTCTCTTAAACGAGGTGGATCTCGAGGAATATTTAAAGCGGGTGACACCGAGCGAGATGCCGCCGACTTATGAGCTGGAGGCGCTGAAGGCCCAGGCGGTCTGTGCGAGAACCTACGCATGGAGGCAGATTCAGGGCAATGCCTACTCGACCTACGGTGCCCATGTGGATGACAGCACGAATTTCCAGGTGTACAACAACACGCTGACCTTCGATTCCACGGATACCGCTGTGAATGAGACCTTTGGTCAGCTTCTGGAATACAACGGGGATCCCATCGAGGCGTTCTATTACTCCACATCTGACGGGCATGGAACCGACGGAAGTGTGTGGGGAGCGGATGCGTCCAACACGCCGTACCTCAGGGCAGTCACGATCAACAACAAGGCGAAGAAGCTGGATCTGACATCCAACGAGGCCTTTGAGAGCTTTATCAAGGACGAGAACACAGATGCCTACGACTCTGACTTCCCGATGTTCCGTTGGAACACGAAGACCACCAGCACGATCCTGGACGAAAAGATCGGCGGGGTCGGCAGGATCACGGGACTTACGATCACATCCAGGGGAGCGGGTGGATACGCGAAGACCCTGAAGGTCGTTGGAACGGAAGGTTCCAAGACATTTTCCGGGCAGAGCAGGATCCGCAGCATTCTCGGAAATGTATCACTTGTATACAACAGGAAAGACGGTTCCACATCTACGGGATGGGATACGCTTCCCAGCGGTTTCATCTATATCGAGAACAACGGAACCGATGAAAATCAGGTGACGACCTTCACAATCTACGGAGGCGGCTTCGGACACGGTGTCGGCATGAGCCAGAACGGTGCCCAGGGCATGGCAAAGCAGGGAAAGACCTGCCAGGAGATTTTAAAGTTCTTCTATGACGGGTGCGGGCTGATGGATATCAGTGAAGTGAATTAATGGAATATGAAAAATAAACAGCTCTGTGCAGCAGTTAAATGGAAAAGTGGATTTCGTTTGGCAGCGGTGCAGGGCTGTTTCGATCTTGAATAAGTCTGGGACAGGAAGTGGGAGAGTTCTTACCAAGGAAAGAAAAGGAAAAAGCCCGTGGAAGCATGTTTTCACGGGCTTTTGCTTTTGTTGAAGAGTTTTGTTAAAATTCGCGGTTATGGGTGATAATACCAAACTTACTTTCTGTACAGGTATTTCGGCACCCCGTTCTCCATCACGCGCTTCGGCTCGCCCTGGATCAGCGGGAGAGCGTAAGCTGAGAAGTCATCGGTGATATCGTTTCCTGCCGCGTTGATCCATTCCTTTGGGAATTTCTTTTCCTGATTGCAGATGAGGCTTACATCCTCCGGTGTGCAGTGCATCTTGTACGGCATGTCGGAGTCACGCTTGAAGGCGATCATCTTCTTTGTCTCCCCGGCGAGAACTGCCTTCACACCGGCAGCGCCTGCCATGGCAGCTTCCTCGATATCCGTCTCAGATACCATCATGCCGCTGCAGCGCTGGTTGACATTTAACTCGATGGAGCGGACTTTCACGCCGAACTTGTCGCGGACAAAGCTTTCCAAGACCTCACCGCAGCCGGTGAGCATCTTGTGACCGAAGGAATCGAGCTTCGCTGCGTCGGAGTACTCGCAGACAAAGGTGCCGCCCTCATCGGCAATTCCCTCGGAGACGCAGACAACGAGGTTTGGGGATTTCTTGAATGCAGCGTCCAGGTCATTATAGAACTGCTCTAAGGAGAACGGAGTCTCCGGGAGGTAGATAAGGCATGGGTTGTCGCCCTCATATTTTCTTGCAAGCCTGGAAGCAGCGGTGAGCCATCCTGCGTGGCGTCCCATGATCTCGACGATGGTGACGGATCTCTGCTGATAGACGGAGGCGTCGAGGACGATCTCGCGGACGGTGGAGGCAACATACTTTGCGGCGCTTCCGAAGCCCGGTGTGTGGTCGGTGAGGACAAGATCGTTGTCGATGGTCTTCGGGATTCCGATGAATTTCACATCGCTTCCAATCTTCTCCGCATAGCGGGAGAGCTTGTCCACGGTATCCATGGAGTCGTTTCCGCCCACATAGAGGAAGTATCCGATGTTCATCTCACGGAAGTTATCGAAGATCGCAGGGTAAACTTCACTGTCTAAATCTGCCGGAAGTTTATAACGGCAGGAACCAAGGTATGCGGCCGGAGTGAGCTTTAAGAGCTCAAGTTCCTTGTCAGAGAGGTCCGTGGAAAGGTCCATCACATGGTCAGCGAGGAATCCCTCGATTCCGTTGATCATTCCGAGAACATGTCCGTCCGCGCCGGATTCCCTGAATGCTTTTACCGCACCATAAAGGCTCGCGTTGATGACGGCGGTAGGTCCGCCGGACTGTCCGATTACAAGATTTTTCATGATTTCTGTATTCTCCAATCTGAATGTATTCCGTAAGCTTATTATAAAAAAATGTGTATGGAAAATCAATGATGAATGTATAAAAACGGAAAAACGGGCAATCCTATGACCAGTACAAAAGAAAAAGATTAATACTTATCCTCCCCTTTTTAGTACCCTGTTCGCTGCCCCTATAGAGACAGCGGGCGGGGTACTTTTTGAATGAAAATCAGAAAAAAGGAGAAGATAAAAGGCGGGAAGCGCAGAAAAAACTTTTGCGTTCAAAATATTTGAATGGAAAGCTTGACAAAGCCCGTGGAAAGGATTACTATCAAAAGCAGCAATATAGTTATGAAAACTACATGATACGGAATGTAGAAATGAAATAAACAGGAAAGGAAACCAGAAACGATGAGCAAAAAAGGATGGAAAGCCGGAGCAGTTCTGGCGGCCGGAGCTGGAATCACAGCGGTACTCGCGGCGAAGAAGCGCGGAAACATGGAAATGGATAAGATGAAAAAGACTTCCCATGGAAGCAGATCCGATTACCGCAACACAGAACTCGGAAAACATGATAAGAACAGCAAGGGAATCTACTACACAAACGGAAACTACGAAGCGTTCGCCCGCCCGGAGAAGCCGGCGGGAATCGAGGAGAAGTCCGCGTACCTTGTGGGAAGCGGTCTCGCATCCCTGGCGGCGGCATGCTTTCTCGTCCGCGATGCCCAGATGCCGGGAAAGAACATCCACATCTTAGAGGCCATGGATATCGCCGGAGGTGCCTGCGACGGAATCGATGATCCGACAAGAGGATATGTGATGCGCGGCGGCCGCGAAATGGAGGATCATTTCGAGTGCCTCTGGGATCTGTTCCACAAC